>BBPF01003854.1_pt3 | contig 13677 bp, 9 predicted proteins | sample 1343921 | NCBI WGS metagenome assembly BBPF01 (sample SAMD00019090, study PRJDB2971) | groundwater metagenome | isolation source: The Cedars highly-alkaline
GCTTTTACTTTTTTTCTGCAGCAAAAAAAGTAGCAAAAAAAGTAAACAAATAATGCCGCCGCTACAGCGAATTTCCTAAAAATCAGCTTCATTGTCTGAAATGCGGAAACCCGCTTCGCTCATACCGCCCGGATTTTTTAACGTCAATTTATCTGATTTTATTAAAGGAAATTCCATGAGGCGGAAATAACCCCAGCTAATAAAAGTCCTTCTACTAACATTGATTTATTTGAAACCTTACGATTTTATTAAAATTAATCGGACAGTAGTGTTACATTATCTTAATTTATTGGAACAATCCAATCTTATGGCAATATTCATCCCATAATGTATCTGAGGGAGGTTTCGCCTTTAATGTAATAATTTCGTCTTTTACAGGGTGTGGAAAAGTAACCTGAAAAGCATGCAGGTTTATACCACCGTCGGAATTGGACCGGGAGAAACCATATTTTAAATCTCCTTTTATGGGACAAGCTATTTTTGCAAGTTGCGTTCTAATCTGATGATGACGACCCGTTTGAAGATCTATCTCCAGTAAAAAATAATTATCAAATTTATATTTGACTTTATAGAAAAGTCTTGCCAGCTTCGATCCTTTTACTTCCTTTTCAAAGGCAAAGGATTTATTTTTCTTTGCATCTCTTACAAGATTATGTTGTAATAATCCTTCATTCTCGGGCGGATGAGTTTTGACCACAGCCCAATAAGTTTTTTTTACGCGCCCATTTTTAAAAAACTGGTTCATCCTGCTCAGACTTTTACTGGTGCGTGAAAATATTACTATGCCGCTCACAGGTCTGTCAATTCGATGAACAACACCTAAGAAAACTTCCCCGGGTTTTTTAAACTTCTGCGCGATATATATTTTAAGCAACTTATCAAGCGAAATATCTCCGGTTTTATCTCCCTGAACTATATCAGAAACTCTTTTATTAACCACTAGCAAGTGATTATCCTCATATAAAATCTCAGGTAAGTTTATCTCATTCATTAATACTGTTCTTTCTCATTAGGGAAATCACGTTTTTTAACATCATATACATAGGCCTCCACTGCTCCCTTAACTTCCTGATAAAGGTTATGGTATCTACGAAGAAACCTTGGAGAAAATTCCTGAGTAATTCCTAACATATCGTGAAGAACAAGCACCTGACCGTCAACATTGGCACCGGCACCTATGCCAATAACCGGTATTTTTAAATCATAAGTTACCTTGGAGGCAAGATCTGCAGGTATTTTTTCAAGAACAAGAGCAAAGCAACCTGCATTTTCAAGTAAATGAGCATCTTTAATAAGTTTATTTGCTTCCTCCTCATCGGTTGCCCTTACTATATAGGTGCCGAATTTATGAATACTTTGAGGCATGAGGCCCAGATGGCCCATAACAGGAATACCGGCCGACAGAATTCTTTCAACAGACTCAAGTATTTCGGAGCCACCTTCCATTTTAATTGCATGTGCGCCAGTTTCCTTCATTATTCTGATTGATGAAGCAAGAGCTTCTTTTGAATTTCCCTGATATGTTCCGAACGGCAGATCCACAACAATAAGTGCGCTTTTTACCGCCTTTACAACCGAGGAGGCATGATAAATCATTTGATCGAGCGTTATAGGCAGTGTGGACTCGTTTCCTGCCATTACATTTGATGCTGAATCGCCGACCAGCACAACATCTATGCCCGTAGAATCAATTATTCTTGCCATCGAAAAATCGTAGGCGGTTATCATCGCAATTTTCTCTTCCCTTAGCTTCATTTCATAAAGCACATGGGTAGTGACCTTCCTTTTTTTTGAACTTTCGTGGATAGACATGGATGGAAAAAATATTAGTTACTGGAGCAAAGCTACAAATAAATGCAACAATCTGAGAAGTATCGGTTTATTTTCATTTTTCCCGAAAAATTCAGAAAACAATCTGACGTTTTGTCACTATTCTTTAAATAGCCGATTAATAATTCTAAATTAATGTCACATTTTCACCCTGGTGATAAAACTGAGTAATGGCACAATCATTGATAAATAAAATGCAGAAAATAAAAACTCATTTAAAATAAATAAAAATAAATTATGGGAAAAATAATTGGAATAGACTTAGGCACAACAAACTCATGTGTTGCTGTAATGGAAGGGAATGAACCGGTTGTAATACCTAACAGCGAAGGTAAGCGCACCACTCCGTCAATTGTAGCCTTTCTGGAAAACGGTGAACGCAAGGTTGGAGATCCTGCAAAACGTCAGGCAATAACTAATTCGGAAAAAACTATTTCTTCAATAAAGCGGTTTATGGGAGAATCATTTGATAATGTACAAAAAGAAATAAACCGTATAACTTTTAAGGTAACTAAAGGCGACAATAATACTCCCAGAGTAGTTATCGGAGATAGAAAATATTCTCCACAGGAAATTTCGGCTATGGTACTTCAGAAGATGAAAAAAACCGCTGAAGATTATCTTGGAAAAGAGGTAACAGACGCTGTTATTACAGTACCTGCATATTTTAACGATTCTCAAAGACAGGCAACCAAGGAGGCAGGAGAGATTGCAGGGCTTAAGGTACGGCGTATCATAAACGAACCTACTGCCGCCGCACTTGCATACGGTATGGATAAAAAACACAAAGACCTTAAAATTGCAGTTTTCGACCTTGGCGGAGGAACATTTGATATTTCTATACTTGAACTTGGAGATGGTGTTTTTGAAGTAAAATCGACCAATGGAGATACGCACCTTGGAGGCGATGATTTTGATCAGGTAATAATTGACTGGTTAGCAAATGAATTTAAAAATGACGAGGGCATTGACCTGAGGAAAGACCCCATGGCTCTGCAGAGGTTGAAAGAAGCTGCCGAAAAAGCTAAAATTGAATTGTCAAGCTCCTCTACCACAGAAATTAATCTGCCCTATATTATGCCGGTTGATGGAATTCCCAAGCACCTGGTAAAATCATTATCGAGAGCACAATTTGAAAAACTTGCCGACCATCTTATTCAAGCCACTTTGGAGCCGTGTCGTAAGGCTATGGCAGATTCAGGCTTATCCACCTCCGATATTAATGAGGTTATACTTGTTGGAGGCTCAACCAGAATTCCAGCCATACAAACCATAGTAGAAAAGTTTTTTGGAAAAGTTCCATCAAAAGGCGTAAACCCCGACGAAGTAGTTGCTGTTGGAGCTGCTATTCAAGGTGGTGTTCTTACTGGTGAGATAAAGGACGTACTTCTGCTCGATATAACACCTCTTTCATTAGGTATTGAAACTATGGGAGGAGTTATGACAAGGCTAATTGAAGCCAATACTACAATTCCAACCAAAAAGTCGGAAGTATTCACTACCGCCAGCGACAATCAACCATCAGTTGAAATACATGTATTACAAGGTGAACGGCCTATTGCATCAGGCAATAAAACAATTGGACGTTTTCACCTCGATGGAATTCCGCCAGCTACCAGAGGAGTGCCGCAAATAGAGGTAACATTTGATATAGATGCAAACGGGATTCTAAATGTTTCTGCTAAAGATAAGGGTACCGGCAAACAGCAAAGTATCAGAATTGAAGCAAGCTCAGGATTAAATGAAGCTGAGATTAAAAAAATGAAGGAGGAGGCTAAATTGCACGAAGAAGAAGATAAAAAACAAAAGGAAAAGGTTGATAAACTTAATGCTGCCGATAGCCTGATATTTCAAACTGAGAAACAATTGAAGGAATTTGGAGACAAAATTCCTGCCAGCAAAAAGGAAGCCATTGAAAAAGCACTTCAAAATCTGAAAGATGTTCACAAAACTCAGGATTTAGCCGCCATTGATAAGGCAACCGCAGAGCTGAACCAGCTTTGGCAGGAAGCCTCACAGGAACTTTATAATACAAGCCAAACAGAAGCTCAAAAACAACAAACAACCGACCAGACATCATCTCAGAATGGCAAACCTAAAAAAGACGAAGAGGTTACCGATGTCGATTTTGAGGAAGTGAAATAATATGTTCCCCAAAATTATTTAAAAAGGCTGCATAGTTTGCGGCCTTTTTAATTTTGAATTATTATGAAAAAAATTCGAACACACAATTACATGAAATACAACTAAAATTTTAATTCCGGCCTTTCGTTTATAACTTTACACAATTCTGTTTTCGAAACTATTAACAGATTAAATTTTCCATTTAATAAAAGTTTAACCAAAATTAAACAAAGCCACATGTTAAAGTATCTTTTATTTACAATTGTCATTTTGGCTTTTTACCAGCCAACATTTTCCCAAACAACTTTCTCCTCTGCCACCGATAAAATAAATCAAACTGATAACCAGGGAAAAAAGCAAGGATACTGGGAAATGAAATTTCCCAACGGAAATTTACGATATAAGGGATTTTTTAAAAACAACAAACCAATTGGAGAGTTTACCAGATTTTATGATACGGGGGTAGTTCAGGCCATTATGATTTTTGATGAATTGGGAACAAAGGCACGTGCTACACTTTTTTATAATAATGGAGAGAAGGCTGCTACAGGCAATTATATCAATACTAAAAAAGATAGTATTTGGGAATATTATTCATTTTACACTAACAACAGGATTGCAAAAGAAACCTTTAAAAACGGGGTTCGTCATGGCATTTCGATAATATATTTTGAAAATGGCAGGCATTTTCAAGAGTTAAACTGGCAGAATGACCAAAAGCATGGTGCGTGGAAACAATTTTATGAAAACGGAAACATAAAAGTGCAGGGTAATTATATCAATAATCAAAAATCTGGACCATTTACAACTTTCTATATTGGGGGATTAATTGATACAAAAGGAAATTATATAAATGGCAGTATGGAAGGTTTTTGGGAATTTTACGATGAGGAGGGCAAGCTGCTCACGAAAATTGAATATGTAAATGGCCGGCCTGTTAATGAGGAGGAATTAATTAGAAATCAGCAGGAATTGTTTAAAATGATTGAATCAAGGCGGGGAAAAATTCCAGAACCCGATGAATCTGGCCGTTTTGTTCAATAGAAGTTCATTTTATATTTTTGAAAGGATATCTATAGACGACATTCATTGAAATAAAATAAATGAACCCGCTTCAAAAATCCCTTATTCTTATATTTTTTCTTGTTTTCATATTATATAAACTTTCCGGTCAGGTGGCACCGGCAAAGTACTGGATACAATTTACAGACAAAGCCAATTCAGGATTCTCATTATCCAGGCCATTGGAATTTCTTTCCCAAAGGTCTATTGACCGGAGAACAAAATATTCCATCCCGCTTATTGAAAACGACTTGCCGGTATCTGAATTTTACATTGACAGCCTTGAGAATCTTGGATTAGTGATTTTGAATCGTTCCCGGTGGTTTAATGCGGTTACAGTTTATACACTCAACACAAGCCTTATTGATACAATACATTATCTTAACTTTGTTGCAAACAGGCAAAAAGTGATGAAATTTAAGGCACGTTCTCCTAATAATTTTACAAAATTGCCTGAAAATTTCGAACAGGTAATGCCTTCTAAAAAGGCAACTACAGATTTCTATCAATATGGCAATTCAGGGAATCAGGTTAAAATGATGGGAGGTGAATTCCTTCACAATTTGGGCTACCGAGGGGCGGGAATTCAAATTGCAATTATCGATGCGGGCTTTCAAAACGCAAACAATCTATCTTCTCTTGCAGAACTTTTCAAATCCGGACGAATATTGGGTACAAGAGATTTTGTGTCTTCAGGTAATTCAGTTTTTGATGAACACCAGCACGGCACAAATGTACTTTCAGTTATAGGTGGGAACCAGCCTTTTCAATTAATTGGCACAGCCCCGGAGGTCGCCTACTGGCTTTTAAGAAGCGAAGATGCTGAATCAGAATTTATGATTGAGGAGGATAACTGGGTTGCTGCAGCAGAATTTGCCGACAGTGCAGGCGTTGACATTATTAATACCTCGCTTGGATATACCACTTTTGATGATCCCAGAATGGATTATACCTACCTGGATATGAACGGAACAACCACAAGAATTTCCATTGCTGCAGGAATTGCGGCATCCAAGGCTATGTTACTTTTTGTGAGCGCCGGAAATTTAGGAAACACTACATGGAGGTACATTTCTGCTCCGGCAGATAGCGACAGCGTAATTTCGGTAGGTGCAGTAAATAGTTCCGGCAACTATGTTTCTTTCAGTTCAAGGGGGCCAACATCCGATGGCCGTATAAAGCCTGATGTAGCTGCCCAAGGGCAGTCGGTTATTTTACAAAATGCTTCCGGTTCAATTGTTATGGGCAGTGGAACCTCATTTTCTTCGCCTTTGGTTGCAGGTTTAGCCGCCTGCCTTATGCAGGCTTTCCCCAATGCTAAGACTTGGGATATAAAAAAAGCAATAATTGAAAGCAGCAGCTTTTTTGCAAATCCCAATAATTTAATAGGATTTGGTATTCCTGATTTTGAAAAAGCTTTTAATATTTTAAATTCTTCAACCAAACAACCCATCAGTAAATCTTACTCTTTTAAACTTTTTCCAAATCCCTTTTCAGGGGAAATAAACCTGGAGGCGCTGACTGATTTTTCAGGCATCACAAAATATTCAATAATTAATATTGATGGGAAAGTAATTCATACCGGCACGTTCAATTCATTGCTTAAGGGAGAAGCAGTTAGATTATCTTTCCCGGAACATATAAATTACGGATTTTTTATTATCAGAGTACATTCTGTTAACAAAATTGAACATGCCCCCCTTATAAAAAATAAATAAAATGGCTGAAACTCCGCATTCACTATTGCAACTAAATACTCTTATTAAGAACTCCGTCAGGGAAAAATTCAACGAACAGTTATGGGTTATAGGGGAAATTAATGAAATTAATGAAAACCATTCGGGGCATTGCTACCTTGAACTAATAGAAAAGGCTAAAAATTCCGATCAAATTGTTGCAAGGGCAAAATGTACTATCTGGTTTATAACATGGAGAATGTTAAAGCCATATTTTATAACAGCCACCGGGCAGGAATTTGTTCCGGGTCTTAAGGTTATGGTTAGAGTATCGGTAGAATTTCATGAAGTATTTGGTTTTAGCCTGAATATAAAAGATATTGACCCTGTTTATACCTTAGGCGATCTGGAGCAAAAAAAAGCAGAAATATTAAGGCAACTTGAATCAGATGGTATAATTGACCTGAACCAAAGCCTTTTGTTGGCAACCGTTCCACAGCGAATTGCCGTTATCTCATCGCCAACTGCAGCGGGATTTCATGACTTCATGCATCAGCTTGAAAATAATTCCCACGGGTATAAATTTTCGATTCAACTTTTTCAGGCAACCATGCAGGGAATGCAGGCCGAAGCGTCAATTCTAAAAGCCATGGATGAGATAAATATAAATTCAAACCGATTTGATGCTGTTGTACTGATTCGTGGAGGAGGAGCAAAAGCCGATCTAAATTGCTTTAACTCCTACCTGCTTGCCAGCCATATTGCTCAATTTCCATTGCCGGTAATTACAGGCATAGGCCATGAAAAAGATACGACCATTGTTGATATTGTTGCACATACAAGATTGAAAACCCCTACTGCGGCGGCTGTATTTCTTATTTCTAAATTTGAAGATTTTGAATCATTACTGACAGCATTTGAAAACCAATTGTCTATGAAATCAAATGCTCAGATTGAAATGCTGCAGGACAATATTGCCTTCTTGGTAAACAGGTTCTACCCTACAGTTTTGGGCAAAATCAATTTGTTTATTAATAAATCAGTAAGTTTTGAATCTCGTATTCCAGAATTAATAAGGAATTATCTGGTACGTAAGAAGTATTTATGTAATAATTCAGCAAGTAGTTTAAAAACGATAACAGGAAATATTTTAAGATTTAAAAAAGAACTGAATATCCGCAGTGTGTCAATTTTAATTATGCAAACCGGGCATTTTCTTGAAAAACAATCCTATAGGCTTAAATTTAAAGAAGATACGACAAATCTGCACCAGATTGAAAACATTCTTCGGAAAGGATTTGCAATTGTTACCCGCAACGGTAAAATTGTAAAAAGCGTCAAAGACCTTAAAAAATCGGATATTATAGAAACTAAATTCAATGATGGCCGTACAAATAGTATTGTTAAAAGTATTAGTTTCTCTGACTAACTCGCTATAAAACATTAGCCTGTTGAATGAAAAAAAAATTGTTTATTCTTTTTTTCTGTTTGGCAATCATTGGAGCAAATGCCCAACAGCATGTTGCAGATAGTTTAAAATCCCGGTTACCCCACGCGACGGATTTGGGCAAAATTGATATTCTCAATGATATATCAAAGGCCTATTTGGAAGTTTCAATTGAAAAAAGCAAAGAGTATGCACAACAGGCACTTGAACTCTCCCAAAATATCGGCAGCAGAAAAGGCATTGCCTGTGCATTGAACAGGCTTGGAAATGCAATATATCTGACGTTCGATTATGAAGGTGCGCTTAAATATTTCAAACAATCCCTCTCCATTAGACAAGATATTGAAGACTTCCCGAACATAATTGTCTCTTTTAACAACATTGCTATGGTTTACGCCAAGTTGGGCAAAAATCAGAATGCACTTGAAAGTTATAAGAATGCTCTGGAGTTTAGCCGTCATATTGATGATAAAATGGACATAGCCCTATATTCAGTATTTACAGGAAAAACTTATGGTATCCTTTATAACCACCAAAAGGCATTGGAGTATATAAATGAAGGAAAATTTATTTATGAAGAACTACAATATTTACCAGGTTTGGCATTAGTTCAACTTGAACTTGGATTTATACAATACAGATTGATGAATTTAGATGCAGCCATTGAACATTATCTGGCCTCATATACTATTTTTAAGAATTTATCTGATACTATTCTCATGGCAGACGTTGCACTAAATATAGGCAATGTTTATTTTAAAATCGAAAAATACGACCTCGCACTGAAATACTTTCAACAATCCTCCGAATTATATGGTAGCATTCCTAATGAAATATTAGGTAATGCTCTAACTGCCACCAATATAGGTGCTGTTTCCCATAAAAGGGGCGAATTTGAAAAAGCTCTTGCTAAGTATAACCAAGCTCTTGAGCTCTACCTTAAATTACAGGATGAGCCAGGAATTGCAATTTTAACCCACAATATTGGAATGATATTGATGGAACAAATGGAGTATGAAAAGGCGTTGGAATCTTATTACAAATCTGCTGAAATTAACAAAAGAAGGAATGATCATTATTCTCTGGCGAATAATTACAACAATATCGGAGAGCTGTATTTCCTCAAGAAAAAATTTAATACAGCTCAGAATTATCTTAATCAAGCCCTCAGAATTGCCACGAAAATAAACGCACCTGATTTATTGATTGAAAATTACCTTTTTCAATCAATGATTTATGCTGAACTTAAAAATTATCCCCAGGCTTTAAAATTTCATAATCAATACACTTCAATTAAAGACAGCATTTTTATTAAAGAAAACCAAAACTCGGTACTGCAATTACTGGTAAAATTTGAATCCGAATCCAAGCGCAAGGAGGTTGAAATTCTGGAGAGCAAAAATCAATTACAGGAAATAAGCCTGACTTTACAAAAAAATGCAAGGAATTTTTATCTGGCCCTTAGCTTCCTAATTCTGCTGTTCATATTTTTTATCCATATCAGGTATAGGTTTAAAGCAAAAGTGTCTTTACTTCATATAGAAAAAAACAATCAATTGGAAGAAGTAAATAATATGCTTTGTAAATCTGAACAAGAATTAGTTAAAATTAACGCTACCAAGGATAAATTTTTTTCAATCATAGCACATGACCTGAAAAATCCTTTTAATGCTTTGTTAAATTTTTCCGAGATTTTACATGATAATGTTAAGCAATTAAAAAAGGATGAGATAAAAGTTTATGTAGAAATAATCCACAAATCTACAATTAATCTTTTTCGCCTTCTCGAAAACCTTTTGCAGTGGTCATCGGCTCAAACCGGGGCAATTGAATTTTGCCCAGAAAAATTTGATATTAACAAACTGGCGAATGAAATTATTCAGGTTCTAAACATTCACGCCAGAAAAAAAAACATAAAAATCGTGAACAAGCTACCCGAAAATATTGAAGCCTTTGGAGACAAAAATCTTATTTCATCAGTATTAAGAAACCTTATAAGCAATGGTCTAAAATTTACAAAGGAAAATGGGCATGTAATAATTGAAGGGATAATAAAAATGGACGATATAGAAGTGTCAGTCAGCGACAACGGGGTTGGAATAAACAAGATTGATATAGATAAATTGTTCAGGCTCGATAGCAATGTTACAACAATTGGAACATCTGAAGAAAAGGGCACTGGTTTGGGCCTGATTTTATGCAAAGAATTTGTTGAAATTAACGGGGGGAAAATTTGGGTTGAAAGTGAGCCGGGAATAGGAAGTTCTTTCAAATTTACAATACCAAAAAATAACAAATCGGGTAAATGAGCAAAATATTTTTCATATCAATAATTTTTATTGCTTCAAGTCTTTTCAGTTTGTACCTGAAAGCCCAGGATGGTGATAAATACATTGATAGCTTAAAATCTTTGCTTGATTATTCAGTTGGTAAATCAAGAGTTGACATATTAAATAAAATCTCCAGAGCATACTGGCCCATATCTTATACAACTGCACTTGAGTTTTCGTCTCAGGCATACAAAGCAGCTTCCAGAATAAGCTATATGGAAGGAATGGCCGATGCTGCCAACAGGTCGGGCAATGTTTATTACCACTTGAAAGATTCGACACGGGCACTTTATTATTATCAAAAAGCTCTTGAATTGGCAAAAGCCATGGGAGACGAAAACAAAAAGGGGATGATATACAATAATATTGGTCTTTTATATGCAAACTTTAATAAGTACAATAAAGCACTTGAATTCTATTTTCTAAGCCTCGAATCGACGAAAAAAAACGGAGATAAACATAATCTTGCCACAACAACTGAAAATATCGGAGACACTTACTTCAGAACAAATAGTTTTAACAAATCGCTTGAATATTATAGTCGGCTAATAGAAATACTTACTGAAACAAAAGACACTAATTATTTGGCCAGAGCTTACGATTTATACGGTAGCACTTTTATGAAACTTTTAGAATTTGACAAGGCATTAAAAAACCATACCATAGCATATAACCTGTACGAGGCGCTGGGGGATTCTGCAGGTATGTTAAACTCATTTTTTTATGCCGGTCAAGCTTTGTCACGAAATAACATTTTACATGCAGCAAGAGAGCATTTTAATTATACTCTGGAAAAGGCAAAAAGAACAAATAATTTAGAAATAACCAGAGATGTACTATATGAATATTCTCTACTTTACGAAAAAGAAAAGAATTTTGAAAAAGCATATAATTACAGTGTTCAATTTGCAAGGCTCAAAGACAGTATTCAAAAATTACAGGCTCAGAGGCTATTGGAGGAGTTAAGATTCATTTATGAAACTGAAATTACTGATAATCAGACTGAATATCTGAAAACGAAAAATGAGATTCAGGTATCGCAATTAAAAAATGAAAAAAATCTGAAAACCTATTTACAAATTCTATTAATACTTGGAATTGTTATCGTTTTTGTAGTAGGAAACAAGTTTTATCTGAAACATCGGTTAAATAAAAACCTAAAAGAAAAATTAAAAATTTTGAAAGAAACCAACCATCGATTGAAAAAATCAGAAGAAAGCCTGCGCAACTTGAATATTACTAAGGATAAATTTTTTAGTATCATTGCACACGATTTAAAGAATCCTTTCAATGCATTAATGGGGTACAGTGAATTGCTTTCGGCAAATATTGACGAACTTCCCCAAAAAGATATGATCCATTATGTTGAGATCATTCATAATTCGGCTAAAAACTTCTATCGCTTGCTGGAGAATCTTTTATTATGGTCTGCTTCACAAACCGGTAAAATCTTCTTTGCACCTGTAAATTTTGACCTTAGTGTTCTTGTTCAGAAAGAAATAACTCTGCAAAAAAATGCTTTGTCGAACAAAAAAATTACAGTTTATAATAAAATAGAACCCGGTGTTATTGTTTATGCAGATTTTGAATTAATATCAATGACTTTTTATAACCTGCTTGAAAACGCCATTAAGGTAACACCAGTAGGAGGAATAATTACCCTTTCGACTGTTACCCTTAAAAATTTCGCTGAAATTAGTATAACTCATACAAGTTCCGGTTTGAATGAAGAAGAATTGCAAAAATTATTTCAACTTGACAGTAAACAAATTGGCTCTGCCGGACAAAACATCGATTCCTTAGGTTTGATTCTTTGTAAAATATTTTTAGAAAGAAATTCAGGATATATTGATGTAATTAGCAAAATTAACAAAGGAACTACTTATATAGTTTCCATTCCCTTGAGCAAAAGAAATTGATTATTTGATTTTTTTTTACTAATTTTTACCAATCAATTACTGGGCTTAAATAAATATAGGGGAGTTCTATAATTTAAATCATTGTTATTCAAATATATATGTGTATGTTTGCGTATAATTTAATAAGAAAACAATATGACATCACAAGAATATAAAACGAATGGCAAAAAGGGATTATTTGATGAACAGTTTACCATCGAACGTTTGTCTGCAATTGGCAATCCTTTAGAGAAAACAGGCAATGTTATTGATTTTGAGGCTTTTCGCAACACATTAGAATCAAAGCTGTTAAATACAGAAAAGAAAAACAATGCAGGCGCGAAACCATTTGATGTTGTGATGATGTTTAAAATAATGATTTTACAACGCTACTATGGTCTTGGCGACAAGCAAGTGGAATTTCAGATAATAGACAGGCTCAGTTTAAAAAAGTTTTTAGGACTGGAATCTGGCGATAAAGTACCTGATGAAAAAATTGTTTGGTTATTTAGAGAAAATTTAACAAACAGTGGTGTTGTAGAGTTATTGTTCAGTCAGTTTATACAGTTTTTGGGAGATAAAAACCTGATATTCAATGAAGGAAAACTTATTGATGCCAGTTTTACTGTAGCTCCACGTCAGCGTAATACTCGTGAGGAAAACGAAAAGATTAAAAAAGGCGAAGGCAATAATTTGTGGAACGACCAACCCAATAAGAAAAAGCACAAAGATATTGACGCCCGATGGACAAAGAAAAATGGAGAGAAATATTATGGTTATAAAAATCATGCAAAGGTAGATTCCAAAAGTAAATTCATCAAGAAGTTTGCAGTTACAGATGCTTCAGTACATGACTCACAGCCTTTAGATGATTTGCTGGATAAAAGCGACAAAGGACAACCATTATATGGAGACAGTGCTTATACCGGAGAAAAACAAAAAAAAGTAATAAGAAAGTATCGGCTTAAAAATAAAATAAACGAAAAGGGATATAGAGGAAACCCTTTAACAGATAGGCAAAAAGCCAAAAACAAGATAAAATCTAAAACCAGAGTGAGAGTGGAACACGTATTCGGCTTTATGGAACAGAGCATGAGCGGACTTGCTGTTAAATCTGCAGGAATAGTAAGAGCAACAGGAATAATAGGACTTATAAACCTTACCTGCAATTTATTCAGATTTGAACAAGTCCAAAGATTAAACTTGTTAAATGTGTAATATACTGTTAATTAGTTAGTTGAGAATTGTTAAAAAATTGATTTTTGGTATATGAATTCGCTGCCATCCGAAAGTTTTATAAAATCGACATG
>BBPF01003418.1_pt1 | contig 13665 bp, 13 predicted proteins | sample 1343921 | NCBI WGS metagenome assembly BBPF01 (sample SAMD00019090, study PRJDB2971) | groundwater metagenome | isolation source: The Cedars highly-alkaline
TAGGGTTTAGAGTTTAGGGTTTTGTAATAGGAGGTGGTAATCATGGATATGATTGTTTGCGTTAAACGAGTTCCCGAGACAACTGAGGCAGAGCTTACCATCGCTGAAGGTGGGAGGAGTATTAAAGAGGAGCGGTTGGTATTTGACATCAATGAGTGGGATAACTACGCAGTTGAAGAGGCCATTCTTCTTAAAGAGAAGTTTGGTGGCTCAGTAATAATAATAATGGTTGGGTCTGAGGCTGCCAATGAGACGCTGAGGCATTGCCTGGCAAAGGGGGCAGATTCTGCAGTTCGGCTGAGCGATGAAGCCTTTAATGGCTCAGATGGCTATGCTATTGCCAGAATCCTTCGTGAAGTAATCAAGGATATGAAGTTTGACCTTCTGCTGACCGGGGTGCAGAGTAGTGATAATGGATATGGTCAGATAGGAGTGATGCTTGCCAGTATGCTAAAGGTTCCCCATGCGACTCTGGTAACCAGCATTGAAATTAAAGATAAAGTAGCAAAGGTAACTCGGGAGTTAGAAGGTGGTGAAGGAGAAGCACTTGAGATTAAATTACCGGCGGTTCTTAGTATCCAGACAGGAATTAATGAGCCCAGGTACGCCTCCATCAGGGGCATCAGGGATGCAATGAAGAAAGAGATAAAGGTTCTCGGGTTGTCAGACACTGGTTTATCTGCTCGTGATGTGGGAGAAGCCGGATCTAAAACAAGGATTGAAGAGTTGTTCATCCCGGAGGTAGGTGAGGTAGCCGAGATGCTGACGGGCACGGTTGAGGAGGCATCTGGTAAGCTTGCTGAAATCCTAAAAAGCAAAGGACTGTTAGGCTGAAGGCTACTAATAGTCTACAGTCTATAGACTGTATTTTAGAAGGGGGTAATTTAAAATAGAAAAAATTTTTGTTTTGGCTGAACACAGGAAAAGTAAGCTCAGGGATATTACTCTGGAGATGCTCACCAAGGGTAAAGAGCTGGCAGGAGCCACCTCTGCTGAGCTGGATGTAGTACTACTGGGTAAGACGGTGGGAGACTTCACAAAACTGCTCTCTGCTTATGCTAACCGAGTCCTGGTTGTTGAAGATAAGAAACTGGAGAATTTTAATTCAAGCACCTATTTAGAGGTACTTCTTACCCTAATTACTGAGCATACCCCGGGCTTGATATTAATTGGTCACACTGGCTTCGGGATGGACCTTGCTCCGCGGCTGGCTATAGAGCTGGACATGCCTCTAATTACGGATTGCACAGACCTAACAATAGAAGATGGGAATTTGTTCGCCACTCGCGAGATGTATGGCGGTAAAATAAATGCAAAGGTTTCTTTCTGTAAAAGCCAGGGATACATTGCCACGGTCAGGCAGGGAATTTTTTCTCCTGAAGAAGGAACATTAAAGGGTGAAGTAGTTTCTGTCGCCTTTCCCTTGACTGAAGAAATAGAAGAGAAAAAATTTCTTGAGTACGTAGAGGCGGCTGTGGGTGATGTAGACATTACCCAGGCTGACACCGTCGTTGCCATCGGCCGCGGCATCAAAGAGGAAAAGAACATCCCTCTGATCAATGAATTTGCTGAGACCGTTGGTGGTGTCGTTGCTGGTTCTCGCCCTGTAATTGACTCAGGGTGGCTTCCAAAAGAGCGCCAGGTAGGTCAATCCGGAAAAACAGTTAAGCCAAAGCTATACTTTGCCATTGGCATCAGTGGCAGCTTCCAGCATGTCTCCGGTATGCGAAGCGCCGGACTCGTAGTAGCCATCAACAAGGATGCCGGAGCACCTATCTTTAGTGTAGCGGACTACGGCATCGTTGGTGACCTTTTTAAGGTTATACCGACGCTGAAGGATAAAGTGAAAGAGACAAAGAGCTAATATGAGAAAAAAAATAGGAGTTTATGTGTGCCACTGCGGGGTAAATATTTCCGCCACGGTGGACATAGAGAAAGTATGCAAGCTTGCCAGCGGACTCCCGGGAGTGGCTGCTGCTAAAGATTATACTTACCTCTGTTCTGACCCCGGGCAGGAGCTTATAAAAAAGGACATCAAAGAATTAGGACTGGAAAAAGTTGTGATTGCTGCCTGCTCTCCGAGGATGCACGAGCAAACCTTCAGGGGCACATGCGAGGAAGCCGAACTAAACCCATACTGCCTGGAGATGGCCAATATAAGAGAGCAGTGCTCATGGGTGCACAAAGAAAAGGATAAAGCTACCCGAAAGGCAGCGGCGCTAATCTCAGCTTCAGTAGCCAAGGCATCACTGCTTGAACCACTAAGTGAAAAAGAAGTAGATGTAATTCCAAAAGCGCTGGTGATAGGAGGGGGCATATCCGGCATCCAGTCATCTCTGGATATTGCCGATGCCGGATTCGGTGTTTATTTAGTAGAGAAAGATCCGAGTATTGGCGGACATATGGCTCAACTTGATAAGACTTTTCCCACCCTGGACTGCTCTGCCTGTATCCTGACTCCGAAGATGGTGGATGTATACCGACATCCAAATATTGAGCTCTTAACTTACTGCGAAGTCATCAGTGTAGATGGCTTTATCGGCAACTTCAAGGTGAAGGTAAGAAAGAAGCCGCGCTATGTCAATATTAACAAATGCAATGGCTGCGGGGCTTGCGCGGAGGCTTGTTTGCTTAAGGGGAGAATTGCCAGTGAGTTTGAGGCAGGGATGGGCAAGCGCGGAGCGATATATGTTCCCTTTCCCCAGGCAGTGCCACTTGTCTACACCATAGACTCCGAGAAATGTCTCTTTCTGAGAAAAGGAAAGTGCGGGAAATCTCCTGCGTGCAAAGCCGCATGCGGTCCAGAGGCAATTGACTTTGAACAGAAAGAAGAAATCATTGAGCTTGAGATAGGTACTATTGTTGTAGCTACGGGCTTTGATGTTTTCCCGGCGAAAGAAAAGCCTGAATATGGCTACGATGCCTACTCAAATGTTATTACGGGACTGGAATTTGAGAGACTTTCTTCAGCCAGCGGTCCCACATTTGGAAAGATAAAAATAGGCGGGAAAGAGCCTGAGGATGTTGTCTTCATTCAATGCGTCGGCTCCAGGGACAAGGAGCTTGGAAATGAATACTGTTCCCGGGTCTGCTGTATGTACACTGCCAAGCAGGCACATCTTGTGAGAGAGAAACTCCCGAATGCCAACATCACCGTTTTCTACATAGATGTAAGAGCCTTTGGCAAAGGATTTGAAGAGTTCTATGACCGTGTGAAGAAGGAAGGCATCATCTACAGGCGGGGAAATGCATCCGAGGTCTATCGTAGAGGGGAAAAGCTCATCGTCCGAGCTGAGGACACCCTACTGGGTGAAGCATTGGAGGTAGAGACGGATCTGGTGGTCCTATCCACAGGTCTGGTGCAAAGAGATGTAGGTGAACTAAAAAATGCGCTCAGGCTTTCTCAGTCATCAGACAGGTTCTTTTTAGAAGCACATCCCAAGCTGCGCCCGATGGACACGGCCACTGCTGGAGTGTATCTGGCCGGCTGCTGCCAGGGACCAAAGGATATCCCCGACTCAGTTGCCCAGGCAAGTGGAGCCGCTGCAAAAGCCATTGTGCCGCTTGCAACCGGAAAAGTGAAGATAGATCCAATAATCTCTTTTGTTGATGAAAATATCTGCAGAGGATGTGGAATCTGCATAACTACCTGCCCATACGATGCTATTGAATTGAAAGAGATAACTCGGGATGGATACCCCGTGGAAGTAGCGTTCGTGAATGATGTACTTTGTAAGGGCTGCGGTGCCTGTGTTGCAAGCTGTCTTTCAGGTGCCATTCAGCAGAGGTCATTTACGGATGAGCAGATTCTCTCTCAAATTACTGCGCTTGGAGTAGAGTAGGGGTATGAGCGAAAACTTTGAACCAAACATAGTTGCATTTCTTTGTAACTGGTGCTCCTATGCAGGAGCTGACTTAGCGGGAACGGCAAGAATTTCCTACCCTCCGAATGTAAAGGTTATCAGGGTTATGTGCAGCGGGAGGATGAACCCGAGCTTTGTTATAAATGCACTTCAACAGGGCGCAGATGGGGTACTTATCTCCGGATGCCATCCGGGAGAATGTCACTACATGGAAGGTAACTACATTGCCAGGAGAAGATTTACTCTTATAAAAAAGTTGATGGAGTACATTGGAATAGAGCCCGAGAGATTTAGAGTAAGCTGGGTCTCCGCCTCCGAAGGAGAAAAATTCAAAAATGTGATCGCCGAGGTAACTGAAGACATTAGAAAGATAGGCCAAATGAAGCAGCTGAAGAGAGAAGTGTGAGGAACATTCAAAAGATAATAAAGGATGGGGCAAGAAAAGCGGTTGCCCGCGACGATGTCAAGTATGTGCTTGGGTGGACTCCGGGCTATGGCTTCAGAGTTTCTCCGTTCTTTGCCCGGACCGCCGAAGATACAGAAAGGCTTATCTTTTCTCCGTTGTGCGCCAACAACTTAACAATCTATCTTACTTTACAGGAAAAACTCCCTCTGCCAAAGGCAGCGGCGCTTGATAAACGCAAAATTGCTCTGTTTGTAAAGGGGTGTGACTCAAGAGCAGTTATTCAGCTCATCGCTGAAAGAGGCATATCCCGGGACGAGTTGGTGATTTTAGGAGTGCCCTGCGGAGGAGTCATTGATATTAGTAAATTAGAGGCAAAATTCCCTCAGGCAATTAAGGTGGAGGCGGTAGAGGAAGGAGAGAAATTGAGCCTGAAAGTTGACGGGAAAAGCCAGGAGATTCCTAAAGAAGATATTCTACTTAAGAAGTGTTCTTTATGCGAGTATCCAAATCCATTGATATACGATGTGCTTCTCGGAGAAGAGAAGCAGAAAAAGACAAAGGATTACCAGGGTATCTCTACGTTTGAGGAAAAGTCGCCCAATGAGAAGTGGACATACTGGGGAGATAAATTTGCCCGGTGCATCAGGTGTTATGCCTGCAGGAATATCTGCCCTCTTTGCTACTGTGATAGCTGTATCCTTGATAAATTATCCCCACAATGGATTAGGCGCTCCGTAAACCTCTCCGAGAACACCGTATTTCAACTTTTGAGAACATTTCACCTAACTGGAAGGTGCATCGGCTGTGGGGAATGCGAGAGAGCCTGCCCGATGGGCATACCTGTGGGAGAGCTGAACAGGAAGTTAGAAAAAGATGTTCGGGAGCTCTTTGCTTATGAGCCTGGCATTGATATAGAGGAGAAATCTCTCCTGTCCCAGTTCAAGCCGGAGGACAGCGAGGACTTCATATTATGACAGCCTTCAGCTTACCCAGGAACGAAGCGGATGATTTTCTCGTGGCACTTATTGAAAAGCAATCACTTTTTGCCCCGGTGGAAAAAGATTCTATTATCTCATATCAGTTAGTTGCCAACCCGGGAGATGCCTTATGGAACTTTTCCAACTCCACCGTTCCTCCAAAAGGGATACTTTTCCCCCAGACTGAGACTCTGTTTAAGTTTACTGGTAGTGAGGTCTCCGGGGGGATTGAGCTCCCGCCTCAGGAAAAAGAAACGGTCATCTTTGGCATTCGCCCTTGTGATGGGCGAGCTTTTAAGATAGTTGACCACATCTTTGGATGGGATTACCAGGACCCCTATTACTTAGAGCGGCGAGCGCGCACGGTACTGGTGGGGCTCTCTTGCTATGAGCCAGCCAGCAATTGCTTCTGTACGTCCCTGAATGGAGGACCTTCATCAAAAGAGGGGCTGGATATGTTACTTACAGACCTTGGTGACAGATACTATCTTGAAGTGCTTACAGACAAAGGGGGAAAACTGCTTAATAAGAATCGTAAGCTCTTTGCGCTTGCTTTGGACTCTGATACCAAAGAAAAAAACTCCTTATCTAAAAAGGTAGAGAGCAAGCTCAAAAGGAAGGTAATGAGCTGTGATGAGTTGCAGAAAAAAATGGGCGACCTCAAAGAACACAAGTTCTGGGAAGAGACTTCTTTGAGATGTCTTGGATGTGGGATATGCACATACCTCTGCCCGACCTGCCACTGTTTTGACATGCAGGATGAAGTAACCGATGGGAAAGGCAGGAGAGTCAGGATGTGGGACTCATGTATGTTCAGGGAATACACTTTGCATGCCTCGGGAGAAAATCCCAGGCCCACCAGAGTTGAAAGGTTTAAGAATCGGCTTTATCACAAGTACAAATATTACCCTGACAGTTTTAAGATTACCGCCTGTGTGGGATGTGGGCGGTGCACGAGATATTGTCCTGCCAACCTGGACCTCATTGATATACTCACGGAGATAGGAAAAATCTAATGGAGAATCCATACATACCCTATTTAGCTGTTATCACCGACATCAGGGATGAAACCGTAGGAGAGCGGGCAATAAAAACATTCAGGATAGCATTTCAAGAGAGCTCTGTTTCAAAAAATTTTACCTACCAACCAGGGCAGTGCGCAATGTTGGGTATTCTCGGAAAAGGAGAGTCTATGATTTCAATCAACTCTCTGGCAAATGATGATTATCTTCAGTTCAGCGTTATGAAGATGGGAAAGGTTACATCAGGACTACATGAATGCGAGGTGGGTGATGCCGCAACCGTGAGAGGCCCCTATGGGAATGGCTTCCCCGTTGATGATTGGAAAGGAAAAGATATAATATTAATAGGTGGCGGCATTGGCCAGGCACCGCTTCGTCCAGTCATAAACTATGTTCTGAACAGAAGAAAGCAATACGGAAAACTCACGCTCATCTATGGCGCTCGCGCGGTCTCCGACCTCTGTTTCAGAAAGGAATTATTGGAACTAAAAAAGCTTAAACATTTAAATGTCCATCTCTCCATTGATAAAAAAGAAGATGGATGGAAAGAGTTTGTTGGGTTTGTCCCGGACAATCTCTTGAAGGTTCATCCTTCGCCGAAGAATGCCATTGCCGTAACCTGTGGACCGCCAATAATGATTAAATTCGTGATTGCAAACCTGTTAAAGTTAGGTTTCTCGGACGAGCAGATATTTACAACTATTGAGAATAGGATGAAATGCGGCATAGGAAAATGCGGCAGGTGTAATGTGGATAATTTGTATGCCTGCAAAGACGGGCCTGTTTTTTCCTACGCCATCTTAAAAAATCTCCTGAATTGGAGTAGTGGATGATAAGTAAGGCACAAAGGCACAAAGTATGATAAAAACATAAGGCTGAATGCTGAATGCTGAAGGCTGAAAGCTATTAAAGAGGCACAGAGGGACAAAATGGCAAAGTTAGCATTGGTGACAGGGGCATGTGGGTTTTGTGGTGGATATATGGTTAACTTACTTAAGCAGGAAGGCTGGGATGTTATTGCCACTGACCTGAAACGTGATGAACATAGGGATCAGTACTTGGAGGAAGGAGCGCTTCATCCTCTCTATTACCAGGGAGCAGTTGATAAGAAAGGGGTAAAATTTATCCCCGCTAACCTTACCAAAAAGGAAAGCCTGGAGCCTCTCTTTGAATACATCTACGATGCAGTCTTTCATACTGCATCACTCTATGATTACTTTGCTCCATGGGATATCCTCTACAAAGTGAACGTGGAGGGGCTCAAGAATCTTCTTGATGTGGCTATGAAAAAAGGTGTGAAGAGGTTTATTCACTGGAGCACCTGTGGTGTCTTTGCGGAGCCGAAGGGAAAGGCGATTACTGAGGACCATCCATTTGACCCTCCAAACGACTATTGTAAGTCAAAAGCGGAGCAAGAAAAAATTCTACAAAAACTCTATAAAGAAAATGGATTTCCTGTAACGATTGTCCGTCCTGGCCCAATGTACGGTCTAGGGCAGCACTATGGCGTTCAGCATGTCTTTCACACCCTTGAAAAATATGGTATAGTACCGAATATAGTATGGTATCCCAAGAAGCACACTTTAATGTATCCGTCAGTTTATGTTACAGATATGGTTAGAGCCGCTCTTTTCGTCGCTGAACGGGAGGAATGCATTGGAGAAAGCTACAATGTGCTCAGTGATTGCATTACTCAAGTCGAGCTAATGACATTTCTTGCTAAGACATTAGGATTGAGAGAAATCAGAATCCCGGTATGGTGGCCGGTTTATTTAATTTTTTGCCGTATCGCCGTTGCCTTTGCCAGGAGGCAAGATAAACAGGCACGTGCGATGGGCACAAGACCAAAGCAGGAGCTTCCAATGGTAGAGTATATTGCTCACAATCACTGGTTCTCCAATCAGAAAATCAAAGACCTTGGCTTTAAATTCAAGTTCCAGGACCCACGCAGTGGGATTTTTCGCCACATTGGCGATTGCAGAGAAAGGGGGTGGTTATAATGAACATTCCTGTATTTGATGCCCCCTTGCTTTTGCTCCTCGGAATTGTTTGGGGATATATTTACGCAAAAAAACTTGTTGAGAGCCATCCCGATTCCCATTTCTTCTTCAGGCATATTCTCCTCTTGATATTCTTCGTGAATATCATTCTTTCAGCTACCGGGGCTATCCAGCCCTGGGGCATGGGAGGGAATTTTGCAGTTGCGGTAAATCCCTGGATAGGTATTTTTTATGTGCTTTCCTATCCAATGTGGTTCTGGTTTGGAAATGAGATTTTCTTTTTGCTGTGGGGTAAAAACTCTCAAGAGGGCGGCTTAACCTGGTCTCTGACTATTAAAGACACTACCAAGCCTTTCAAGCCGGCATGGAAATCTCCTGAATTGGAGTAGTGGATGATAAGTAAGGCACAAAGGCACAGAGGCACAAAGGCATAAAGAAGTAAGTGGTAAGTGGTAAGTGGTAAGTGGTAAGTAGAGAGAGGAGAAATTGGAAATTGGTAATTGGTAATTAGTGATTGGTAAATTGTGACTGTTGCACTGGTGCTCTATTTTGAGGAAGGAGGTAAACTAAAATGCGTTCTCGGCTAATAAGTATTGTGTTGCTTGTTTTTCTTGCTCTATCTCTAATTGCGGGTATTTCTCTTATTTTTCGTGCTCAAGAAGAGGAGATTTCCTGGCGTCCAGCTGTGATTGCCCGGGAAGGAATAGGCGTGGTAAGGATTCATGGTCCTATCTTCATCGATGCTTCAGAAGGAATGTTTAAAACGGTACGAGGTGCTGGCTATTATGTGAATAGGATTGGAGAACTCCTCAGAGACCGCCGTGTTAAAGCAATCGTTATCAGGGTGAACTCTCCCGGAGGTTCCATTGGAGCAGTCCAGGAGCTCTATGCTGCAATCCTTGAAGCAAGAGAGAAGAAGCCAATAATTATCTCTATGGGAGACATTGCTACCTCAGGCGGACTCTATATCTCCGCCGCCGCCTGTTATATCATGGCAAATCCAGGCACGATCACCGGGAGCATCGGCGTTGCTGTGGGCAATATAAATTTTCATCGGTTGATGCAGGAACATGGCATAGGAATGGAGGTTATCAAAAGCGGTGAACACAAAGACATTCTTTCTGCCTGGCGTGAGATGTCCGAGGAAGAGAGAGAACTCCTCCAGGCGTTGGTTGATGAGCTGCATCTTCAATTCGTGAATGCTGTTGCTGCGGGAAGAGACATTGACATTGACAGAGTAAAAGAAATAGCCGATGGCAGAATTTTCACAGGCACAGAAGCAATGAGGCTTGGTTTTGTTGATAGGCTCGGTGGTTTTAATGAAGCGATAGATGTAGCAATGGAAAAAGCGGGGCTTAAAGGTGAACCCGTAATTATTGAGAAAGAGCGCCCTTTTTGGGAAAGGATGTTCCTCGGGGCCTCAGGAGGAGGTGGAGTTTCCAGGCTTCTCAGGCAGATTGAAGACTCTCACCTGCCCGTAAAATTTATTTACCATTTTCCCTTAGGAATTTGATAAGGAAGCGCCTCTTGTGAGCGGAATAGATATAATCTATGGTCTTTTTGCCAATCCGGCAGCTGTCATTGGAAAAGTTTCTCTCGACAGACGCTTTAATCTTGCTTTCTTTGTTGTTATTATTTCCGTCATTAGCAGTAGTATTGGATGGTTGCTCATCTTCCCATGGAATATCACTCCATCACTATTTATTGTAATTCTAATCTTTAGAGCAGCGTTTCCGCTCTTGCTTCTTTTCGTCATCTGCGGGATATTGAGCATAGTTGCTAATTTCTATGGAGGCATAGGGAAAGGCAGCTTTCTCTATGCGATAGGTTGCTTTTCCTTAATTCCATATTGGTTAATGACTCCTGTTGCCCTTCTTCTAAGTTACCTTGAGCCCGGGATAGCTTCCTCTTTCTTTTTTCTTGCGAGATTATTTTTCTTCCTCTGGGCAGTTGGGCTTTTTACGATTGGCATCAGAGAAACCTATGTTTTCTCGCAGAGAAAAGCAATAGCAACTCTTCTGACTCCTGCCGTTGTGTGTGTTTTCCTGATAGTAGTTTTTGTACTGCTCATTAGCATTGTAGCTCTCTCATAGACGAACTTTTCTATTCTTTACCGCTGGAGCTGTAGAATAAGATGCCAACAATTGATGTAAATAAGAAAGAATTCCTCAAGCATTTGAAAAGCAGCGGACTGACAATGGAGAAGGCTCTTCTTCTTATTAAGGGAGAAATTAAAGGGGAGGATGAGCTTTTTCTCAAAATTGACATTGCTGATACCAATAGACCCGATCTCTTTACCCTTGAAGGGATTGCCCGACAACTTCTCTCTTTTTCTCAAAAAAAGCACTTCACTTCCGATTTTTTGCACAAGCAACCTGGTTATAAACTTGAAATACTTCCCTCAGTAGAGAAGGTCCGACCATTTGCCGGTGCTTTCCTCGCTCACGGGTGCACTCTTAACGAGGATGGTCTTGACTCATTGATAAGGATTCAGGAAAAATTAGGGGATACTATTGGAAGGAGACGCCGCAAAGTAGGGATTGGAATCTACGATGCTACCACAATTAAGTTCCCGGTAAGGTACGGAGCCTTTTCTCCTGAATCACATCAATTTACTCCGCTTGGGTCAGAGACAGAGATGACACTTGAGGAGATTCTCAAGCGCCATCCCAAAGGGGTTGAGTATGGAAACACGCTTCTTGGCGCAGCAAAATATCCACTATTCATTGATGCTGAAGATAAAATCCTCTCCTTTCCTCCAATAATAAATTCAAAGCGCACAGGCGAGGTAAAGGTAGGAATGGATTATCTTTTTATTGAGGCTACCGGAACGGAGCAGAAAGCAGTCATTCTCTCTCTGAATGTCTTAGCTGCTGCCCTTTCCTTTCGCGGAGCAATGATTGAGAGGATAGAGGCTTCCTATCCATATCAGACTCCTGTTGGCAGAAGTCAGCCTGTTCCTGCTCAACTCATGAGCAAGCCATTGATGCTAAGGGTTGCAGAAGCAAAAAAAATGCTGGGCATTGAAATTGATGCTGAGGAAATATCAGATGCGCTGTTGCGGTTTGGATATGAATTTGAGAAAAGCGGAGATACCTTTAAAATCCTCGCTCCTTATTACCGCAGTGACGTTATGCATCAATATGATGTGATAGAGGACCTGGCGCTGGCAAGAGGCTATGATAACTTTTCGCCTCTTTCCTTATCTGATTTTACCATTGGAAACATCCTTCCCGAAGAGGAGGCGGCAGACAGAGTGGGGAACATCTTTGTTGGGATGGGATTTCAGGAAATTATTTCCAATATGCTCGTCAATACCAGTTTTTCTTCCCATTGTATGTTAGAGAAAGAATACCCCTATGTAGAGGTGGAGAATGTAATGAGTGAAAGCTATTCAGGAGTGCGTCACTGGCTTATTCCGTCACTTCTCAAGGTAGAGATGGAGAGTTCGTCCACTCCTTATCCACATCGCATTTTTGAAGTGGGAGAAGTCGTTATAAGAGAGACCAGGGGAAAAAGCAATCACGACTCCATTAGAACGGGACTTTCTAACGGGGTAAACGAGGAAATTCATATTGCTGCTCTTCTTTCCGGTCCGGGGATCACTTTTAATGACGCTCACCGCGCACTGCGTTCTCTTATGGAGGAGCTCTCCATTCCCTATGAACTGCGTGAGATAAACCATAATTCATTTATTAAGGGAAGATGCGGCGCCATTGAAATCGCCGGAAGCAAGAAAGGAATCATTGGAGAGATATTCCCTGAAGTTCTCTCAAGATGGTCAATAAAAATGCCTGTCTCCGTCTTTGAGATAACTCAGCCTCCTGCGCTTTTAAAAAGGCACAAAGGCACAAAGGCACAGAGGCACAGAGGCACAGAGGCACAGAGAAATAAGTCGTAAGTAGTAAGTGGTAAGTAGAGAGAGATGAAAATGGAAATTAGAAATTGAAAATTGGTAATTGGTAATTGGAAATTGGTAATTGGTAATTGGTAAGTGGTAAGTGGTAAGTGGTGGGTAGTAGGTAGTAAGTAGTTTAGGGTTTAGCCCTGAATCAAGTTCAGGGTAGGATTTACCTGCCTGCCGCAGGCAGGGAGTTTGCAATTTGTAACTGGTGCTCTATTTTTGAGCCAGGATTAGAAGCGATGTTTCATATTGCGACAGAGAGTGAGATTAAAAAAGGAAAGACTTCTGATGTGTATTTCTCACGGGCAATAGCAGCTCTTAAGTCAGCAAAGCTTGACAAACATATCAAAGCAGAAATTAGAACCAATTCTCTTCCATTAGAGTGGCAGTGGGCGGTGTTGGCAGGGATTGAAGAAGCTGCGCATTTTTTAGAAGGGCTGAAGATAAGTGTCAGCAGTATGGAGGAGGGCACAATTTTTGAAGCGATGACGCCAGTTCTTCTTATAGAAGGAAGCTACCTTGAGTTTGCTGTGGCAGAGACCCCGCTCCTTGGATTTCTATGTCAGGCCTCCGGGATTGCTACTAAAGCCGCTCGTTGTAGAAAGGCAGCAGGAGGAAGGCAGATAATCAGCTTTGGAGCGCGCAGAATGCACCCGGCAATTGCTCCAATGATTGAACGAAGTGCCTTTATTGGCGGCTGTGATGGGGTGGCAGGCATCAAAAGCGCTGAACTCATTGGCGAGGTTCCAGTTGGAACAATGCCTCATTCTCTGGTTCTGCTGACGGGAGATGTAACTGAAGCATTTAAGCTTCTTGATCGCACCGCTCCGTCTGAAGTAAAAAGAGTAGCCATTATTGATACCTTCGCTGACGAAAAATTTGAGGCGATTCGCATCGCTCGCGCAGCAGGGAAAAAATTGTTTGCCGTGCGACTGGATACTCCTATCTCAAGAAGAGGCGATATGAAGCAAATCTTAGGGGAAGTAAGATGGGAGCTTGATTTAAGAGGATTTTCTAATGTTAAGCTCTTTGTCAGCGGGGGAATTGACGAAGATGAGATTGAGCGGCTTAATCCTTTGGTAGATGCCTATGGAATAGGAACAGCGCTCAGTAATGCTCCCACAATTAACTTTTCCCTTGACATAGTTGAAATTGAGGGAGAACCTGTCTCCAAGCGGGGCAAAGAATCCGGGGCAAAGGAAGTTTTGCGCTGCGAGAGTTGCCACAAAACAATAATAATTCCTATGGGTAGAGAAAAAACAAAATGTAGATGTGGCGGCAGATACTACTACCTACTTAAGTCACTGATAAAGAACGGGGAAGTAGTAAGCAAGCTTCCCTCCGCCCGGAAGATCAGAGAGCATGTTCTGAAGCAATTGGAAAAAGTCGTAAGTAGAGAGTAGAGAGAGGCACAAAGGCACAAAGGCACAAAGTGTAAAATGACAGCCTAAAGCTAATTTTCAATTTTCAATTTTCAATTTCTAATTTTCAAT
>BBPF01001929.1_pt2 | contig 13652 bp, 13 predicted proteins | sample 1343921 | NCBI WGS metagenome assembly BBPF01 (sample SAMD00019090, study PRJDB2971) | groundwater metagenome | isolation source: The Cedars highly-alkaline
TGTGCCTCTGTGCCTTCTCTACTCTCTACTTACTATAGTCGCAATTCCTACTCCGCTGCCGCCAGATAATGTCTGTATTCCATATTTTAAGTTGTTTTCTGCCAAATAGTGAACCATTTCAAGAAAGTAAATCACTCCACTTGCACCAATTGGATGACCAAGTGCAATGGCACCGCCGGTTGGATTTATCCTTTCATCATCAAAGGCAATTCCATATTCTTTACAAAAAGCAAGAACCGGTGAGGCAAATGCTTCATTTGGCTCAAAAACATCTATATCTTTCATCTGGAGTCCTGCTCTATTAAATGCCTTATTCATTGCCGGGATAGGCCCCAGAAGCATTATGTGAGGGTCACTTGCGGCAACTGCCATAGATACAATTCTTGCAAGTGGCTTAATGCCTAACTCTTTTGCCTTCTCCCCTGACATAAGCATAACCGCAGCCGCACCATCGGCAATTCCCGAGGAATTTCCTGCGGTTACCATTCCTTCAACATTAAAACTTGGTTTTAGTGTCTTCATCTTTTCGTATGCTTCTTCCGGATTATCCAGGGCACTTGGCCGGGGTGTTTCATCAACTTCGCCAATTATCTCTTTCTTATCTCCCTTCAGTACGGTAACAGGCACCACTCTCTTTTTATAACTTTTTAGGTCTCTCATTGCCTTTACTGCTTTCTGATGTGAGCGCAATCCAAATTTATCCAGCTCCTCTCTTTTTAAGTTATACTTCTCTGCAACCATCTCTGCCGCATGACCCATAGGCATGGACATTGCCGAGCTCCTCTGACTTCGCTCAGAAACAATCATCGGAAAAATCGCACCTTCCACCCCGGGAACGGTAGATCCCATGGGATAATGTGACATATGCTCTACTCCGGCGGCTATCATTATATCGCCACAACCGGAAATTATTGCCTGTGCCTGGGCATTTATTGCTTGCAACCCGCCGGGAGCCTGTCTATCAATTGTCCAACCGGGCACACTCTCACCAAGTCCGGCGGCAAGTGCAACAATTCTTCCTAAGTTTCCCCCTTGCTCTCCGATTTGTGACAGGCAGGCTACGGCAACATCTTCAATTTCTTCTTCTTTGAACTTCTCACACTTTTGTTTTACTTTCTCCACTAATCCCTCTACTGCAGATGCTAATAAATCCTGGGCAGATATATTTGCAAACTGTCCTCCCTTCGCCATTCCTTTCCAGCCTGACTTACCGGTTGGGGTTCTTACCCCTTCCACTACTACACATTCTCTCATTCTTTATCCTCCTCTATAAGAACCCAACCCTGCTTTTTCTAATGTTTCTCTTTTAGGAACGCCATGACTGTCTAATCCCCGCAATTCATAATACTCCGACAGCATCTTCTCTATATTCGGGACAGAGTTAACCGCTGCCCCTTCCTTAACCGGGGAGAGTATTTTTAATGGCAAGTAATCATCTTCTCTGGTTATACCCATCAAATTATTTAGCTTCCTCTTCAGCAACCATATCCGTTCTCCGCACTCAAGCAATTCATTTAAAGTATAGTCAAATCCTGTAGTTATCCGCAACATGCCGGTAAAATCATCTGCCGTAACACATCCCAGAGCAAAGATACAGATAGGAGCTGCAGAAGCCAATACACCCAGATTTTCCGAGAGATAATGCATCTTTGCCTTGCCTTCACTGGTCTGGGCAAGATAGTCCTCCTCAAACCCTGCCTCTGTATAAGTGGTCATCCCCTGCTCTATGTAGAGGTCCATATGTTGTAGATGACAAGCTCCCCGGTTACTGATGGCATAGCCCAACCCCATTCCATGAAATCCTCTTGGGTCATGCATGGGCACTTCCAAACCCTTTACTTCTACTGTCAGCTTATCAGCACCTCTTCCAATCCGCCTCGCCGCCTCGCGGGAGCCTTCTGCCAGCAATCCGCCTATTTCCTCCCGAAGTGCAATTTTAGGGAGAAGTTCAATGACCGCTTTTACATTACCCCAGGCTAATTCTAATCCTCCGGTATCCTGCGCGGATAACAGCCCTTTTTCATAACACTCCATCGCAAATGCTATTGTGGCTCCACAGGATATGGTATCCATTCCATAATCATTACATAGATAGTTAGCCCTGATTATTGCAGCTAAATCTTTGTTGAGCAGCATAGTGCCGAAGGCAGCACAGGTCTCATATTCAGGGCCCGGGATTTCTTCTGTCTGATAAGGTCCTTCTTTTATTTTTACCACCCTTTTACAGGCTATCGGACAGGAATAACAAGCAAAAGACCTGGTAAGATACTTTTCAGTTAAGATATGACCACCCAACGTCTCAGAAAATTCAAGGTCCTCGCCTATCTCCCAATTCTTGATCGGTATATCGCCGGTCATCATGCCCATAGACATTGTGGCATCGGTACCAAGTTCTTTTAATGATTGGGCTGTCATATGTTCTTTGGTTTTCTTGATTAACTCTTTCCGTAATTCTCTCGCTTCTTCCGGAATTGAATACTCTACTTTACCTGAGCCGCGCGTAATGATAGCCTTAAGCTTTTTAAAGCCCATCACTGCCCCCATGCCAACTCTACCGGCAAAGTGAACGCCATTATTACTAACAGCGGCATATTTAACTAAATGCTCTCCTGCCTGTCCGATAGAGAGCACCTCAAACTTTTTGCCTCCTGCTTCACTTTTCTGTAATTCATCGGTTACCGCATAGATTCCTTTGCCCCACAAGTGAGAGGCATCACGAAGCTCAACCTTATCATCATCTATAAATAGATATACGGGTTTAGGGGCAACATCGGTAAAGATTATCCCGTCATATCCAGCAAATTTTAATTGTGCCCCAAAGTAACCGCCACAGGTGCTTTCACCCCATATGCCGGTAAGAGGAGATTTGGCGCATACCGCAAATCGGGATACGCCTGGAAAAGTGGTGCCGGTCAGTGGCCCTGTCGTAATAAAGAGAGTATTGGCCGGACCGAGTGGCTCTACGTCTGGGTCAAGGCGCTCCAGGAAAAGTTTGGCAGCTACTGCGCTGCCACCCAAGAGACTGCGCTTGGTCTCATTATCCAGTTGAGAGTGTGTAATCGCGCCCGTCTTTAAATTAACTTCCAGGATACAATTCGTATATCCACCCATAATATTCCCCTCCTCTAACAACCTATCTACCTGCCTCATTACCAGGCCTGTTTAAGCACTTTTAGATTCTCCTCCGGGTCCATAGGTTTTGGGTTATATACTATGGCGCCATCGGAGATAGCCAGGTCAGCTATCTCTTCCAACCCATTCTCGGGAACACCTACTTCACTCAATTTCTGGGGCAATCCTGCCTTTTTAGTCAGCTCCCAGATAGCATCTGCAGCCTTTTTGCCGGCATCCTCGTCGCTCATTCCCCTAATATCCACACCTAATGCCCGGGCAATTGCGGCGTATATTTCAGGGCAGGCGTCAAGGTTATACAAAATACCGTGGGGCAGAAGAATACTGTTAGCTATGCCATGCGGCACTCCAAACCGCCCTCCTACCGAATGTGCCAGGGCGTGCACCAATCCCACATGAGTATTACTCATAGCAGCTCCTGCTATACAGGCAGCGATGAGCATCTGCCCCCTGGCAAGGAGGTCATTGCCATCCTCCATCACCCCGGGTAAGTAATTAACAATCAGATGAATGGCATGGAGTGCAAAAGCATCGCTAATAGGGATTCTTTCCGAGGTGTGCATTGACTCAACAGCATGACTCATAGCATCCATAGCGGTAGATGCCGTTAGATGAGGTGGCATTCCCACCGTCATCAATGGGTCAAGTAGCGCCACATTGGGGATAATATAGGTATTGGCAAATACGAGCTTTCGCTTCTCCTGGTGGTCCTTAATGATGGCAGCGAATGTTACCTCGCTGCCCGTCCCGGCGGTGGTAGGTATTGCTATGTGAGGAACTGCCGGCTCGGTTAGCAATTGAAATCCGTCATAATCTTCCAACCTGCCGCCCTCTTTGAGTGGGATAGCAATACCCTTGGCAGTATCTATGACACTACCTCCTCCTATACTCACCAGGCAGTCAACGTTAAGTTTTCTGGCAGTATCGGTACCTTCATTGACAATATGGACGCCGGTATCGGGTTCCACAGCACTGAATGTGCCAACATATCGCCTGCCCAGCGCCTTTTCCACCTGACGGTACAGGTCAGTTTCCACCAAGTGCTTATCGGTGATAATCATCGCTCGCTTACCACCTAATTCATCTACTTCATTGCCTACATCTCCAGCCACTCCTTCGCCAAAGACTATCTTGGTGGGACAACGAAAAATAAAAGACAGGCTCCTATCATAACCCATAATCCACCCCCTCCTTTTTATTCATCAAGGAACTCGCTGGGCACTTTCGCAGCGCATTTCACCAGCTCATCAGAAGCCTTGACATACTTCATGATGGTAGGCAAATTCCCTTTCAACTTGAGCTTGCCCTGCATCATGCCTTTTACCGGACCCAGTCTTCCCTGCACCACCTGTTTCCAGTTGGCATAGCTTCCCCTTATGACATAAGGGGCTTTTTGTGCTTCTTCAAGTGTAACCTTCTTTATTTCTCTGCACTCTCCATGCCAGAGGTCTGCCCATACACAAAAATCTTCATCCAGTCCAATAGCTGGTTCAGCGTTAAATATCAGAGCAACAGGCCCTTCCCATGTAGCAGCGGTTCTCTTATACTCCTCATTGGCATTTATTGCCTTTCCAAATTCTGCTATCCATTCCTCACTGGGAAACTTATAAGCCATTTCTTTCTTACCCCCTTTAACATATATATCGTTCCACCTCTATAATCCTGTCGGCGATATTTCTCCTTCCCTCTACAGTGTTTATGGGAATGAGCCCGGAGAGCTTCCTCAGCACTCCAAGCTGAGTATGAAGAGTATCCTCTTTCTCCATAGCAGCAAATACCTGGCTGGCATAATCATCTATCCTCTTCATAGCATCATTTATATAAACCTTTGCCATATTTATCTTTATCTTTGACGCCTCAATCCCAGAAGATTCTATAGACTTAAGCGCTCTCAAGAGACCACTTTCCATAGCATAAGTCTCTATTATAATCTCACTCAGGAACCCCAGAACCTCCTGCTCCTCTATTATTTCTTTTCCATATTTCTGTCCTGCTGCCCCGGTGGTAAGAAGGGCTATCTTCTTCGCCATATCCACGAGCTTCTTCTGATATCCAAGGTGCCCATCTTCTGTGCTGGGGGAGACAGGCTCTATGGTCGGCAGCTCACCGAAGAGCTTCTGGACTACAGAGAGAAAAGGTATCTCGCCTTTTAATGCACGTCTCATGAGCCACCCGGGTATGATAAGCCTGTTTATTTCATTTGTCCCTTCAAATATCCTGTTTATCCTGGAATCTCTATAAATTTGTTCTGCAGGATATTCCTCAGTATAACCATAGCCACCGTGTATCTGGAGCGTCTCATCAGCGACATAATCCAGCACCTCTGAGCAGTAGACCTTGGTAATGGAACACTCAACAGAATATTCCGATATGCACTTTGCGGTCTGCCTGCCAGAATCCTCAGCATTTATATCTACAGTGGTAAGTATCTTATCTATAAGACCACCGGTTCGGTAAGTTATACTCTCCGCTATATATGTCTTGATTGCCATCTCAGCAAGCTTGTGTTTTATTAATCCAAATTGGCATATGGGCTTCCCAAACTGCACCCTTTCCTTGGCATATTTTACCGCTACCTCAATTGCCTTTTTTGCCCCTCCAGTTGCCCCTCCTCCAAGTTTAAATCTTCCCAAATCAAGGATGTTAAACGCTACTGTATGTCCTTTGCCAATTTCAAAGAGGACATTCTCTACCGGCACTTTAGCCTCATCAAGTATTACGTTGGCGGTGGAGGAACCACGAATCCCCATTTTCTTCTCTTCCTCGCCGATGGATACCCCTTCAAAATTCTTCTCTACAATAAAGGCAGTGAATTTGTCGCCATCAACCTTGGCATAGATGATAATAATATCAGCAAATCCAGCGTTGGTAATAAACTGCTTTTCGCCACTAAGCAGATAGTATTTGCCATCATCAGACAGGGTTGCCTTGGTTGCTATCGCCATAGCGTCAGAGCCTGCCATAGGCTCGGTAAGGGCGTATGCCCCAATCTTTTCTCCAGTTGCCAGGGAAGGAAGGTACTTCTCCTTCTGGGATTTGGTTCCAAAGAACACAATGGGCATTGTCCCAATCCCAGTATGAGCACCCATAGTTAAGGCAAAAGAAGCGCCCGGTGCCGTATATTCATTGATTAATAACGAGCCTATCTTACCCAGTGGATCGCCACCATACTCTTCATCTATATCCGCCCCCAAAAATCCTAACTTTCCCGCCATCCGCATCAGTTTAATGGTCAATTCAAAGTCTTTGTGCTCTATCTCTTCCATGTGCGGCAATACTTCGTTTTCTATAAAGTCCTCTGCGGTTTTAATTATCAACTTGTGCTCTTCGGTGAAGTCCTCAGATGTAAATATCTCCTGTGAAGATATTTCTTCCCACAGAAATGAACCTCCCTTTCTAATTTCCTTCCCTTCCACGGCTTACTCCTTTCTCTATTCTTCTCTCTCAAATACGCCTGCGGCTCCCATACCGCCGCCAATACACATAGTAATCAATCCAAACCTTGCTTTTCTATTTTCCATCTCATAAAGCAGTTTTTGTAGTCAGATATGCCCCGGTGCAGCCTAATGGATGTCCTAAAGCAATAGAACCACCGTTTACATTTAACTTATTCGGGTCAATTCTCAGGGTTTTGACTACATATAACGATTGAGAGGCAAATGCCTCATTTAGCTCTATAAGGTCAACTTGATCTATAGTGATGCCTATATGCTTCAATGTTTTGGGAACAGCCACTACAGGCCCTATTCCCATTAACTCAGGGGCAACTCCACCCACAGCATACGATCTGAATACACCCATCGGCTTCAATCCTAACTCCCTGGCTTTTTCTCTTGAGGTAATCACTACTGCCGCTGCCCCATCATTCATTGGGCAAGAATTTCCCGCAGTCACCGTACCTTTGGCGCGAAAAACCGGTCTTAGCTTTGATAGAGCCTCCATAGAAGTATCAGGCCTTACGGATTCATCTGTGTCAAAGATTATCTCTTTTTTCACTGCCTTTCCATTTTTAAAGCTCCTCTTTGTCAGCTTTAGTGGCAGAATTTGCTCTGTGAATTTCTTATCCTTTAATGCCTTATCTGCTTTTTGTTGACTTTCAAAAGCAAATCTGTCCTGTTCCTCTCTGCTTATATTATATTTTTTTGCCACATTTTCTGCGGTAAGTCCCATGTTTATATACACCTCGGGGAAGTCTTCCATAAGTTCCGGGTCTGGAAGCATTTTATTCCCTCCCAATGGTACAGAGCTTATATGCTCTACCCCCCCCCTGCCACTATCACATCGGCAAATCCGCACATAATCCTCTGCGAAGCAATGGCAATGGCTTCAAGCCCCGAGGAGCAAAATCTATTAACAGTAGCGCTAGGCACCGAATTAGGAAATCCGGCTTTGAGGGCAACGATTTTACCCAGATTCATTCCCGCCTCTGCTTCAGGAAAAGCACAACCGAGAATTACATCATCTATCTCCTCTGAACTCAACCCATCGGCTCTTCTGACAGCTTCTCCTACAACCTCCGAGGCAGTATGCTCCGGTCTCGTATCTTTTAATGCTCCCCTTGGTGCTCTTCCAATAGCCGTCCTCACTGCCGATACTATAACTGCTTCTCTCATCTCTACCACTCCTTTTGTCATCCCACTGGTAAAGTTTAATTCCTCAATGGTTTGTTGGTCTGCAATATATGCTTCATCCTGTCCTGAGACTTCTTCTCTCCACAGAGCGAGATAAACACCTCCATTTCAAGTTCCAATAGATATTTCTCGCTTACCAGGGTATTTTTGTCCAAATCTCCGCCGGTTAATACATAGGCGAGTTTTTTGGCAATGTGGGCATCATAGTCAGATATATATCTCCCCTCTTTCATCGTGTAGATTGAGAGCTCAAGGAGCGCTCTGCCTGTTCTGCTTGTTATCCTGATATCATCTTTGGGCCGATACGGACGGTATCCTTCCTTCACCATAGCAAGCACTGTCTCTTTAGCATCGTGCAGAAAGTAATCCTGATTCATTGTCCACTTATCCTGCTGTCTTAGATACCATAATCTCTGAGCATCCCTGGCGCTTGTAGCCACTTTTGCCATAGCGATAGTTTCAAAGGCTCTCGCTACATAGGGAATAAGGTCAGGTGGGATTCCCGCAGGAGATGCGCTGGGAACTGCAAGAGGCGCCCATTCAATGTTTCTTAGAAGCAACTCCTTGCAGCCGCCCGCGGCAGGAATGAGCCCTACTCCCACCTCTACCAGTCCTATGTAGGATTCAGCATAAGCTCTTACCTTGCCGGCAGCCATGCAAATTTCACATCCGCCGCCTAATGCCATGCCGGATGGAGCTGCCACTACCGGTTTTTCTGATCACTTGAGCCGCATGAGAGCGCCCTGAAGTTGTTGCACCATAAATCGTATTTGCTCCCACTGTTGACTTTGGGCTCCCATAAGAAGAAGCATTAAATTTGCTCCCACACAGAAGTTGCGGCCATGGTTGCCGATAAGGAGTCCTTCAAAGTTCTCCTCTACCTCTCCTACACTGTAGCTCATCATATCAGTCAACTCAGCTCCAATGGAATTTATTGGAGAATGGAATTCCAGGCAGGCAACTCCGTCTCCCAGATCAATTAAGCTTGCCTCAGAATTGGACTTAATCAGTTTTTCTCTTTCTTTCAGGGAAGGAAGAATAATAATTTGTGACTTTTCTTCAATCTCCTCATAGTCTGATTTCTTAAAGTCAAAGTAACAGGATTTCCCATCTTTCTTTTCGTAGAATCGCTCCTTTCCCGAGAGGAGCATCTGTTTTACATTTTCCGGTATTTCTTCCCCTTCTTTCTCCATTCTCTCAACAGATTCTTTGACGCCTATGGCATCCCAGGTTGCAAAGGGACCAAGCTCCCAGTTGAATCCCCATTTCATAGCTTTATCTATTTTTAATATGTCATCTGCTATCTCAGGAATTCTCCTGGCACTGTAAAGCAGCACATCTTTCATTACCTTCCAGGCAAACTGACCCGCTCTATCTTCGCAGTAAACCAGAGTCTTTAATTTCTTTGCAAGTCCTTCCATCCGCTTGATATCCTTAAGAGAAGGAAAATCTACTTTCCTGCACGGAATATAATCCATAGTATTGTAGTCCAGTGAATATATTTCAGAACCTTCTTCTGTTTTTACCTTTTTGTAAAATCCCTGCTTTACCTTCTCACCAAGAAGACCCATTTCCACCATCTTGGTTATAAGTTCTGGAACGACGAATTCTTTTTTTTCATTTTCATCTTCTATGTTGTCATATACATTTTTTGCTACATGAGCAAAAACATCCAGACCAACAAGGTCGGCTGTTCTAAAAGTTGCACTCTTTGGCCTTCCCATGGCAGGACCTGTTATCGCATCAACTTCTTCTACGGTATAACCATCTTCTACCATAGTTCTCATAACTGTTATTATGCCATAGGCACCAATTCTATTGGCAATAAAGTTTGGAGTATCTTTAGCAAAGACAACCCCCTTACCCAGTCTCCATTCGCAGAAGTCTGTCATAAAGGACAATATCTCTTTCTTAGTAGATTTTCCTTCAATGAGCTCAATGAGCCTCATATACCTTGGTGGGTTGAAAAAATGGGTTCCCAAAAAATGCTCTCTGAACTCCTCTGATAATTCCTCGGACATCGCATCTATTGATATTCCTAAGGTATTAGTGCTAACAATAGCTCCTGGTTTCCTGACCTCTTCAACTTTTTTGAATAACCCCTTCTTTATCTCCAGATTCTCCATTACCACTTCAATAATCCAATCCGCTTCTTGCAACCAGTGCATATGGTCGTCAAAATTGCCCGGGGTAATGAGCCTGGCATCTTCTGGCACATAGAATGCGGCCGGTCTTGCCTTTAGCGCATTCTCTATGCCCATTAACGCAAATTTGTTCCTGAAGGCAGGGCTTTCCTTGGTTAATCCTTTCTTCACATCCTCTTCGCTAAGTTCCTTCGGGACAATGTCCAAAAGACAGGTAGGAATGTCTGCATTTGCCAGATGGGCAGCTATCCCACTCCCCATCACACCTGCGCCAAGCACTGCCACTTTCCTTATTTTCCTCTTCATATGAATCTCCTTATATATAAATCTGATTACACAGATTTCTATGCAATTCAGACATTAGAGACACGGGCACTTTTGCATTTTGAAACTCCAGGTTGGGTTAGGCATCTTTAACCACAGTTTAGACAATACAGTAAATATCTTCCAGTTTGTCAAAAAATTAAATTACCCATCCTCGCTAATCTCAACAGCTTTCCTCTCAATAAAATAAAATTGAATTAATTTGAATAGTAAGTAACTCCGTTCCTTGCTCTACACTCTAATTTGCACCTTCTCTGAAGGTATACCAGATGGGCAAGGGTCTCTCCCAGAGCGAACCGCTTTTCCTGAAGGGGGAGGTCTTCTCCAAAGAGCCTCAGACAAATCTCATAGGCAGTGGCTCTGCTCCGAGCAAGAGAGAGGATTTTTTTTAACCGCTGGTGGTGGTGCTCCTCAAGCTCACTAACTCTTTCCCCGGCATTTGTAAAAGAGGAGCCATGCGCCGGCAAAACTAATTTTGAATTAAGAGTCTTTACTTTTTTCAGGGAGGAAAGATAGTCACTTAACGGGTCAGAGGCAGCTCCCGGCCAGAGACTGATATTAGAAGTGATGTGAGGAAGTAGATGGTCACCAGAAAACATAACACCATTTTCCTTGCAATAAAAGCAGAGATGACCATCAGAGTGGCCGGGGGTGTGAATAGCTACATATCTATCATCTCCCAGGGTTATAAGCTCTCCTTCCTCTACCGTCTTCAGCTCAGGATACGGCTGTACAAAGGGAAGAATGAGCTGCATGTGGTTAACTATCTCACTAATTTTCTGTGGCGGCAGACCGCATCTTAGAAAAAAGGCAGAGTAAATATCGTCTCCGCCCCGGTAGTTTAACCAGACGCGCTTCGCTCTTTTCTCATCCGTTGATGAGATAAACACCGATGCCCCTGAAGGCTTTTGTAGCCAGCCAGCGCACCCGAAGTGGTCGGGATGATAATGAGTAAGATAAATAGCCTTAATGTTATCAAGAGCTATCTCGTGTCCGGCAAGCGCCTCTTTCCATGCTATCTGTGAGGGCTGGTAATTGAGCCCGGTATCAATTAGGCTCCACCCTGTATTCCCCTTAATTGCATAACAGTTGATGTGGTCAAGCGCAAAAGGAAGAGGAAGCCTTATCTGGCATATGTTTGCTATAGGTTTTATATAATTTTTTCCTCTTTTAATTTCTCAATTTCCTCCCTGGTAAATTTTAGCGTCTTAAGAACCATCTCGGTGTGCTCACCAAAACCAGGGGGTGGAGCTTTAATCCTGCCCGGGGTTTCAGAAAACTTCATCGGGATTCCAATCTGTTTGATTTTTCCTTCAGTGGGATGCTCAATCTCAGCAAGCATCTCCCGATGAAGTACATTGAGAATCAGAGAAGACTTCCTCAAGAGTATTGACTGGACCACAACAGACCTCAAGCCCTTCAAAAGTTTCCAGCCATTCCTTTTGGGTTTTGGCAAGAAAGATATCTTGAATTTCCTTCGTTACTCCCTCTCCTTCCTCACCAGCAGCAAATTGATGCACTATCAAGTCCTCTCTACTTATGGCAAGGCAGAGATTCCGCCAGAATTTTGGCTCCAGTGCACCAACGGTGATATACCTCTTGTCTTTAGTGGGATAGACTTGATAGCAAGGAAATTCTCCACTCAAAAGCATCTTTCCCGGTGTTGGGATTAGCTTATCGGCGAAATATTTGCCAGCGTGGATGGATAACCATGAAATAGCCCCATCTGTCATAGATATATCAATAAACTGTCCCTTTTTTATTCTTTCCCGGGCAACGATGGCTCCTAAAATAGCGATAGCTGCCATTAAGCTTCCACCCCCGATATCTCCAATCTGCACTCCAGGGATAACAGGAGTTCCATCAGAGCTACCAGTTATACCCAGGATTCCGGCAACTCCGAGATAGTTTATATCATGCCCAACCATATCTTTGTAGGGACCATCCTGGCCATAGCCAGAGATAGCACAAAAGATAATCATGGGATTAATCTTTTTTGCCTCCCCATAGCCGACCCCAAGACGGTCCATTGTCCCTGGCCTGAAACTTTCCAGAACAACATCATGCTCTTTAACCAGCCTGAGAAAGATTTCTTTCCCCTTTTCGCGCTTCAGGTCCAATATCATGCTTTTTTTGTTGCGATTGATAGATAGGAAATTGGAACTTTCTTTTTTTATAAAAGGTGGAAGCCATCTTGCATAATCCCCTCTCCCTGGCTCCTCAATCTTGAGTACATCTGCCCCTAAGTCTGCTAATATCATTGAACAGAATGCTCCAGGCAGCAGCCGCGTCAGGTCCAGAATCTTAATTCCTTCTAAAGGTGCGGTCATAGTTTTGCCTCAGAGGCTACATTTATCATTACTTCTGTGCCCTCTTGATTTTTCACCGACATTTCGCACTTAATTGCATCTCCTTCTTTTCCGACCACCTTCCCTTCTATCGTAATTGTATCCTCCGGCTTTACCGGGCTAACAAAACGTACCTTAAGTTTTTTAAGTCGGCCGGGGTCTCCCAGCCAATCAATGTTCATCTGAGAAACAAATGCCATGGTACAGAGCCCATGCAGGATATTTCCTCCCAAACCAACGGTTTTTCCCCACTCCGGGTCTATGTGAATTGGATTAAAATCCCCCGAGGCTCCTGCATAGAGTATCGGCTGATATTTTCCCACATCCTTTCGCAAAGGGGGAATTGAGTCACCTACCTTTACATCCTTAGTCTTAATCATCGTTTACCTCCTGATAACCATCCTCCAGACTGCTCTGGTAACTACCTCTCCCTGTTGATTTATGGAAATAGTCTCCAGCGATATAAAATTCAGCCCTTTCTTTTCATAGATTTCTGCTATACGTCCTTCAGTAGCAATTACATCTCCAGCTTTGACTACTTTAAAAAACTCAAACTCCTGCTCACCATGAACTATCATCGGCAGATTTAGAGACAGCTCTGAATCAAGAACCCAATTTTCCAGCACTTCCCTGGCATAGATAGCTGCAAAAAGGGGAGGGGCAATAATCCTGCCATACTGCGAACTTTTAGCCTGTTCCTCATCCAAATAGAGAGGATTCAAGTCGCCCACTGCCCGGGCATATTCCTTTATTTTCTCCTTACACACCTCATAAGTCATAGGAGAGTACTTCCTGCCTATAAATTTAGGGTCTATCACTTTAAAATCACCTCCTTTTAAAATTACGGCAGACTTCTGCTGCTTTTGACTCCAATTCTATTATATTCTCCAAAACTCTGGTAATCTCAAGATAATCCTTTAAGTTGCCTTCACTTTTTTCCTTAAAAAGAGCAGCGAGTCGGTGCCAGACTTTGACATTTTTTGAAAAAAGCCCTATAACCTCATCAAGAGAAGCATCTTTTATGTATGCTCTCAACTCTTCTAAAAATCCTAAGTAGGGCATACGAAAAGCAG
>BBPF01003279.1_pt1 | contig 13609 bp, 7 predicted proteins | sample 1343921 | NCBI WGS metagenome assembly BBPF01 (sample SAMD00019090, study PRJDB2971) | groundwater metagenome | isolation source: The Cedars highly-alkaline
GGCAAGAGAAAAAGCCAGGCAGGCGGTATGTATGAGTAATTTGAAGCAGATTGGATTGGCCTTTTTTCTGTATGCTCAGGATTGGGATGACTGGGTACCTCCTGTCGTGAGCGTCAGTTGGGACTTTCCTAACCATGGTATGGTAGAATATGGTCTTATGTTGGAAAACAAGGCAAAATTTTTGAATGTCCCTCTTCCCTTGGGGAAGGTTCCTTACGGAAGGTCATCTCTACTCCTCACATAAACATAGGCTATGGATATGCTTATGTTAATGCCGCCGGGTACGCCTGGCCTTACATGAGAATGGGAAAGATCGCCAGACATTCTCAGACCTTACTCATCTGTGACTCCTACGGCGAGCCCTCCACCGGATACTACGCAGCTACTGTCTATGGTGGAGGTGTCCGTCACGCTTCTGACCGGCATAGTGGAGGGGCTAATGTTCTCTTCTTTGACGGTCATGTTGACTGGTACACGAAGGAATATCTCCATAGTTATGGCTGGGGATCTGCAAATTGGGCCGGCTCTCTGTGGGATAGGGACTAAAATAAAGGTTTAAGGTTCTTTTAAAACAAGGAGGAGAAAACAATGATAAGGACTTTGTTAAAAAATCGCTGGCCGCTTCAGCGGATGGAATCCTCTGGTTCGTAAATACTTCTGGAAGTGAAACGAATTATGGGCAATCCAGTCCTGACAGGCCAGAGAATTTAAGCTGCGATACAGCGAAGCAGTACTGTTTCACCGTAAAGCAGCAACTGTCCGCCCATAGTTTTGGGCTTAAAATCAACCGCTCTTTGACAATATGCATTTAGCTTGATCCAGATGAGGAAGCTGTATGCCAGGAAGCAAAGGTACCAATGTCTGGTTATACCTCGCATGGTTCGGACCTGGTAGTGGTCAAAACCAACATTCTCTTTTAAGTCCCTGAACATCCATTCAATACCCCATCTAAGAGAATACTTTCAGTGAAACAGCACTGCTCTATCGTGTAACTGAATCAGCATAGGACGAACAGACTACGACATTGCACCTTATTACAGCATCTTCACTGCCTGAGTGTTGTGGTCGGACACCATCGGTCTTAAATGCCCATTTCTTGGAGCAGGCAGTATCGTCAATAACCAGGACACCGTTTTTGGTAGTTTTAGTGGTCCTATTCTTTTGGAGGATCTCAATTCTCTCATCATTGACTTTTTTAGCATCCCAGGAATTTGATTTGGTAATAAAGTATTGGAGGTCCTGATATTGGCTGGATACATTCTTCTCATCTATGGTAGCAATATTTGTTCTTTTATACTCCATGAATAATCCAGATAGGTAATTGGAGAAGGAAACGAACATTTTCTTCTTTGGGAAGAGATATTGAAACTTCTTCTTAAACGTGGTAAAGATACGAGGTTCAATGCTGACAAGGTTTACCATAGCAACACCTCCATAATGGAGAGGCAATCCCAAGCTTATCAGATGGTGAGGGATTGCCTCTCTCCGAGGGGGGGTAAGGTTATTCGGGATAGACCCTGCGTCTGCAGTCCCGGCATCTAAACCGATAGACCCTGATAGTTTTACCGGATTGATCTTTGGCAAAATAACTACCATGCAGCCATACAGCTTCACAGCCACAGTGCTGACATTTCTTAGGCCTGATGGAACGAATCTGAGCTTTTTGAGATAAAGAGATGCTCTGTGGACTTTGAAGAAGAGCATCCAGTTGTTCTTTTAACTTAGCAACCTGGCTGCGTAGCTTGATGACTTCAGCCTTTGGTTGAAGCTTCTTGAACTTGGGGCCTCTTTTATTAGGCTCAAAGGCTTCAAAGATAGCTTCAGTAGCAGCATTGACCCAGAGATAAATAGATGCTCTGGATACATGATACTTGCGGGCTAATGCAGCTTGTCTCTCACCGGCAAGATGTTCTTTGAAAATATTGAATTTGGTCTCTTTGGAGACATTGACATAGGCCATTTTGGGTTTCACCTCCCTTCTGTATAATGATTAGACGCTTATACCAACATTATACCACATATATGAAGGGAAGTCAAGCAAAAAGGTAAGAAAAATATAAACAGATACCAATAATGCCATCAACAACAAAAAATTTAGCCCAAAATCATAAGGCCGTATATATCAAGCAGTTAGAGAAGTGAAAAAAGTCGTTGATAGAGGCAGGTGAGGGAAAGAAAACTTACCCCCTTGTGTCACGATAACCATTTTATGCATAAGCAGTTACGATAATCACGAGGTGGTTGAGCAAGCAAAGGTAGGATTTGTGCCACTTAACGTGCTGTTATGAAAGGAGATAGGTGTGAAGGGGAGGGTGGATTTTAACAAAGTCCTGGTAATCAAGGAGGTGATATATAGCCTAAAAATGATGTAAAAAAAAGGAGAATGAGATGGTAAAGTTATTGGTAAAAATGTAGGCATTAGTAATGAAAATGCCAATGTAATAGTTAAATATGAATAGAGGAGGAGAGGAAAATGATTTTAATGAAACAGATATTGAAGATTTGTGTAATTTTGGTTATGACAGTTATGACCGGAATTTGTTCTGTGTCGGCAGAGGAAAATATCGCCTATGGGAAGAAATATACTTTATCTCCTGAACCAAACTATCTTCTCTGTAAAGATGACGGGGATATGGAGTATTTGACCGATGGTGAGCGTGTTTCACAACATAAGTATTCTAACCTTGCGTTTGGCAAAAAGTATACTTGGAGCAAAAAGCCCAATTATCCTTTAACTGAATGTGTGACTGATAATATAAAATTAACTGATGGTAAATATGCTGATGAAAAAGCAGCAACGCTCTGGGCGGACAAAAATGCGTGTGTTGGTTGGGCTGGCAATGACCTTGAAATTGTTATTGTTTTTGATCTTGAAAAGGTAGAACCTATAGAAGCAATTTATTATTCTACTCACGTGTTCCCGCGCGCAGATGTTTTCCTGCCCACAATAATAGTTGGGGTTAGTAATGATGGAGCGAAATTTAAGCAGGCGGCTGTCTGGACACCCACAAATATCGCTCAAAATGAGGATGATAACTTTCGTTATACAATATCGATCAAGGATCTTAAAGTAGTTGGCCGCTATCTTAAGGTTGTAGTCGCTAATACTAAAGGTTGGTATGTCTTTACTGATGAAATCGAAATAATTAGAGGCGGATTCGAGATATCAAGTGTCAATATGAATAATTTTATCGATATGGATGCTTCAACGAAAGGTATAAGAAAAATATTGGCCAGCCCGATTTATATAGAGAGGATTAGAAATTATGCGCAGTCTTTAAAGGATATCCTCAAGGAAAACAAGTTTAGCGATGTTACCAAGACAGCCCGGGAATTTATGCAGGAAGTGGAAAATATATCTTTCCTGGATAAGAAAGGTTACGATACTATTTATGCAAGATATTGTGCCATTGTCGGAAAGATCAACAAAATAAAGTTTACAGATAATTTTATCATTTGGTATAAAAATCCATGGGAGAGATTTCAACGTCACGAGACCCCTGGATCTAATGACCTTATGATAAAATCATTGAATTCCTCTATGATGATAAATGAATATGAATCGTTATCCTTTATGTTGACGAATACAACCGGGCAGGACGCGGCCTTTACTATTATAATTGAAGATCTTAAATGCGGCGACTTAGTAATGTCAAAAGATAAAATTGTTCTGCGGGAAGCTTACTTTATTGAAACACGTAGTCATTATGATGTTGCAGATGCCCTGCCAGTGATTAAAGATAATGAGATCGTTGTCCCGGCCGGTCAGACAAAACAAATTTGGCTGACTATACTAACGCGTAACGTTAACCCCGGTAAATATATAGGTGATATTATAATAAAACCGGTTAATAATTCCAGTAGTCTCAAAAAAATAAATTTAGAGTTGACTGTTTATCCGATCAAATTCCCTGACGATGTCCCTCTCAATACATATAACTGGGCCTATATTTATAGTTGGCCTGTTTTAAAAGGACTTGAAAAAGAAGCTATCGCTGATTTGTTCGCACATTATACGAATACTTTTATTCTGCCAGGTCTTTATCCATTCCCCGAAGTGGACAAGGAAGGTAATATCACAAAGCCACTTAATTTTGACATGCTTGATAGAGCTCTAAAGGACTTTAACGGGGCACGAATGATTGCTAGCTATAATCCTTTTGCTGATGTAGGTACTGAGGGGAAAGAACTGGCCCGGTTCCCAGGAGCTCCGTTAAAATTTATGTCAGAAGAGTGGCAAAAGGCATTCAGCAGTTGGATAAGACAAATTGTGTTACACAAGAAATCACGTGGCTTAACTTACGATCAATTTTTCTTATACCTGTTTGATGAAACAGTACGCCCAGAAGTATTGGAAGTGGCTCAATTAGTGAAAAAGATAGATCCAAATATTTTGTTTTTTCAAACTCTCCCTGGTGGTGATCTAGAAAGATTTTGTTCATATATTGATATTTTTTGTCTTCTTGTAGCTGACTTAAAACAGCAATCTGAAGCTAATTATAGAAACGAAATTAAGAATTTATGGGTATATGATTGTGATGGACCGGGCAGGGAACTTTCTCCGTATAGTTATTATCGTTTAAAGCCTTGGAAAGCCTGGAAGTATGGAGCAAGTGGTGTGGGTTTTTGGTCATATATGGATTGGGTAGATTCAGCATGGGATGTGGTTGGAGTAGACTATGGTGTATTTTATGATGCAAGGACAGCACCTGCAGATGTCCCCAGATCGGAAGCAATTATTCCTAGTAAAAGATGGGAAGCATGGCGTGAAGGTATCGAGGATTATACTTATCTATATCTTTTAAACGCTCTGGTGATTCAAGCTAAAGGTGCTGATTTAAACGAAGCTATAATTAAAAAGGCTGAGAATACTCTTTCGTTAGCGGTAAAAAATGTTCTCGAGAATCAAGATAAGCCGGATACTGTCAATCGTTGGAGAGATGCATTATTGAAAGAAATGATGAATCTATGGAGTAAGAAAGATATATTAGATGGTAACTTGCTGGTAGAAGTCACACCGTCTATTAAAATAAAAGATTTCTAAATAGAGAACAATATATGAAATCCAATATTTTTTTTCACCTTATTTTGGGAACACATTGGGACAGAGAGTGGCTTTTCCCATTTGAATATACTCAATCTATGCTTATGGATATGATGGATAACCTCATTGCTTTTATGGAAGCCAATCCGGAATACAAATATTTTCATTTGGACTCTCAGACGGTAATAGTAGAAGATTATCTGCGTGTCAGGCCGGAGAACCGCGAGCGATTGCTTGATTTAATCAAAAAAGGCCGGATTTTAGTTGGTCCGTATTACTCTCTGTTAGAAATGAGTCATGTTTTGGGAGAGTCGATTATTAGAAATTTTCTTGTCGGTAATAAACTGGCCGAAAATTTTGGTGGTCGAATGGACATTGGTTACTCTCCAACCGGTTGCGGCCAGATATCGCAAATGCCGCAGCTTTTACAAAGTGTGGGACTAGATACCATTGTTTTCTATCGCGGTTTGCGCCAAAATAGATCCAGGCTAGAGTTTATCTGGCAAGGTTCGGATGGCAGCGAGGTTCTTGGATTGCGGCTGACAGGTCCGATGGGACGAGCCTGGTTTTTTGCTAAAGTTTGCGTGCCGGTTCTTTTTCCCAAGGGTGTATTGCAGGATGGGATTATGGCTTTGCATAACGACTTATTTAATCCTGGTAGCTATAGAATACCGTATCATAAATTTCCAAGGAGGTCAATGAGTGATATGAAACAAAATTCCCACGCTTTAAGGAAATGCAGCCGCCGGACTGACGGTGTTCATAACATGGTGCCGCGCGAGAAGCAAAAAGAGTCAGCGCGGAAATTAAGGGATACTTATGCAATGGTGCCGAATGCCCTTTTTTTAAGCGTGAGTTTGGCTATTATTGCCTGGAACGATGGAAAGAGCAAGGCATGCCACAAGATATTCCGTTTTGGCAACTTTTCAATTATGACCCTCCCGGCAACCACAACCTTAGCCAACTCGGTGGGTGCGAAGCGGCGTTTGAGCCAAAGTTCGAGGAGAAAATTCTGGAGGACCGAGGTGAGCATGAGGTTGTTCAGGATTTCGCCGGGCGAAAAGTGCTCTACTTCAAAGGACGAAGAGACGGATTCATGCCGGAATATCTCGATCATCCCGTCAAAAACATGGAAACATGGGAGAAAGAAGTTAAGTGGCGCCTTGATGCCGGGTACGACGAGCGATATCACAACCTAACCGCACGTATGACGGAAGCCGGAAAAGCCGCTGCCCAGGGGTTGATTATCACCCAGAATCTTGTCGGGGGTTATATGTATCTGCGCAGCCTAATAGGGCCTGTGGACCTTTTATATAAGTTCCACGACACCCCGGCCTGATCCATGACTGCATGAAGACCTGGCTGAGGCTTGCCGATGCGGTCATCCGCCGTCATCAGGAGCATGTCACCATAGATGAGCTGCTTTTGGATGAAGATATTTGCTACAACCACGGCCCGCTAATTTCACCCGAAATGATAAGAGAATTTTTATTTCCCTATTATCGGCAGCTTGTCGCTAACATTAAGGCGCGGCAGATTGATAGGTCTCGGCATCTTTACATCCAGGTTGGCACAGATGGCTTTGTAGTACCCATAATACCCCTTTATCAGGAAATCGGGATGGATGTAATGAGTCCCTTTGAAGTTGCTTCGGGTTGCGATGTTGTTGAGATTGGCAGACAGTTCCCAAATCTTGTTATGACAGGCGGTATCGACAAGCGCGTGTTGGCGAGAAGCAAAAAAGAGATTGACCGGGAACTGGAGCGCATTCTTCCAGCTATGCGCAGACGTGGCGGCTATATCCCCACCTGTGACCATGGTGTGCCCGAGGAAGTTCCATATACAAATTACCTTTATTATCGGAAAAGATGTGTTGAATTAGGACAAACATAGAGGAGGAGTCAATGTTTAGCGAGCATGATGTGGCCTTTGACGAGTTTGTGAAGAAGATAAACAAGATCAGAAAATATAATGGCTATAAATATTTTTTAGGCGAAAACAGCGGACTGGAGAATAAGAAGTTTGATGACCTTGATACCCCGCTTTTTGCGGATAGTTTCCAATGGCCGTTTGCATGCGATGAGGTCTGGCTCAAGGGTAAAATTGTTATCCCTGAAAAAATCGTCGGTATTCCGGTTAGCGGCTCCCGGGCGGTGCTGGCCCATGTGGCGGCCTGCTCATCCAGGCTCTATGTTAATGGGGAAAAGAAGATTGATGAGAAGTGGTGGATTAATACCGATATTCCCCTTTCGGATTCTCTGAATCCCCATGATATTTTTGATGTTACCCTTTGCTTCCGGAGGATAGACGGAAACAATCTCTTGTGCACACCACAGATATTTATTGATAGCGTCGAATCTATCTTCCTGAAAATAGATGCCTTTTTCAGGACCATAAAATTCTTGAAAAAACTCATTGGTGTGGGGGAAATAACAGACAGGAAACTTATAGATGTTTTTGAGGACCGAACGGCCCGTATCCCCATAGATCTGCTCAGGGATGAAAAGATTGAGGAATTTATGGATTATATAACCGAGGCGGAATCCATTTTGCAGTCGTTTTCCGTGTGTCTAAAGAAATACTGTTCGCATTTAATCGGGCATGCCCACCTGGATATAAACTGGCTCTGGGATTGGGAAAACACCCTGGATACGGCCAGGCGCACCTTTATCCAGGTGGAGAAATTTATGGACCAATACCCTGAGTTTTGTTTTTCCCAGGGTCAGGCGGCCTTGTATAAGGCTATGGAAGATAACTGCCCGCACGTCTTTGAAAGTATGAAAAAGATGATAAAAGACGGCCGCTGGGAGGTTACGGCCTCTACCTGGGTGGAAGGGGACCTGAACATGGCCTCAGGTGAGGCCCTTATCCGCCAGTCGCTTTATGCCAAACAGTATACCCGGGAAAAGTTCGGGGTGGAATCAAGGGTGTGCTGGTGTCCCGATACCTTTGGTCATCCGGCTTCTTATCCCCAGATACTAAGAAAATGCGGTATTGATTATTATTATTTCTGCCGCTGCGGTAAAGGGGCGCCCATATTCTACTGGGAAGGGCTTGACGGTTCACGGGTGCTGGCCTTTAATGACCCTGCCGGGTATAGCGGTGTGGTTAGCGCCGAGCTTATCTCCGGATTTGACCGGTCCATAGGAAATCACCGGGAAAAAGGGTCTTCTGCCCCAGGTTTTGTTGATGCCCGGGGAGAGTATCATATAAAAAACGACCTTTTTCCCTATGGAGTAGGCGACCACGGGGGCGGCCCGACTATCAGGGATATAGAAAATGCGTTGAGCCTTAAAGATAAAGACATCTTTAGCAAGGTCAAATTTAGCACCACCCACAGATTCTTTGATGAAGTCCAAGCAGAGATAAAAAACATCCCGGTCATAAAAGATGAGCTCAATTATATATTTGAGGGTTGTTACACCACGCATGCGGATATAAAGAAGTATAACCGCCAATGTGAGAATGGGCTTATTGCCGCCGAGGTTTTCGCCTCTCTTGCTTCTGTCTTCGGTTTTGAGTATCCTCTGGATAAGATAAGGCAGGCCTGGCAGAATACCTGTTTTAATCAGTTCCACGATATACTTGACGGCTCGGGAATTCATCTGGGTTATGACTATTCACGGCAGTTAGCCGAGCAGGCCATAAGTGCAGCCGGCCGGACCATAGACGAAGCCACCAGATATATATCCTCTCTTATCTCCCTTCCACAAAAGAAGAAAGAGGCCATACCTATCGTCGTCTTTAACCCTCTTTCCTGGATAAGAGAGGATGTGCTGGAGATAGATTTATCTGAATTAAATATGGATTTCGCCGGTGTTGAGGATATAGATGGTAACAAGGTAATCTCCCAGGTCGTTGATAATAAACTCTTCTTTAATACAAAAGTGCCGTCAATGGGATATAAAACTTACTTTTTATGCCCGGAGGGTAGGCCTGAAACAATATCTGAATCCGAGGTAAAGATAGACACGGTTTTCGAAAACGACCGTTATCTTCTTGAGCTGGATTCGGCCACAGGCAGTATAAAGCGCCTCTTTCATAAAGGTAAAAACAAGGAATTGATAGACAGTTTCCAGCAGGGCAATATCTTTAAACTTTATACCGAACTGGAGCACGGTATGTCTTCCTGGAACATCGGCCGGATTGATTCGGTCCAGAACCTTTATAAGAATACCAAGATTGCGAGGACCATTAGAGGCCCGGTAGTGGATATAATAGAAACCGAGTGCCGCTTCCAAAAATCCCGGATAAACCAAGAGATAATGTTTTTTAAAAAGCAGGATAAGATTGAGTTCCGGACCAAACTTTCCTGGCAGGAGATAGGCACACCCCGGACAGGCATCCCTATGATTAGAGTATCCTTCCCCTTGGGGATTATGTCTTCAACATCTGTTTATGAAATTCCTTTTGCGGCCATCCAGCGGCCGAACAACGGCCAGGAGGCGCCGGCCTTAAAATGGGTGGATTACTCCGATGGGGAGCTGGGTGTGGCTTTATTGAACGATGGTAAATACGGGCACAATGTCCAGGGCAGCAATGTAGAGATTACCATAATAAGGTCTCCTTATGAACCCGACCTCAATCCTGACGGTGGTGAGCATGCCTTTTCTTATTGCCTCTATCCCCACGAAGGAAGCTGGCCGGAAGCTGATATAGTCAAGAGAGGTTATGAGCTAAATATGCCTCTTAAACATGTGGTGTTAGACAGTAATAATCCTGTCAGCGATGAGAAGAAGACCCTCCCTCCGGAAAGGACATTTGTCAGCGTGGATGCTAAAAATATAATTATCTCCTGCCTGAAGAAGGCGGAAGATTCCCGGGGATTTATCATGCACGCCTACGAAAGCGAGGGCCGGGCCGCTACCGGTAAAATAGATTTCGGGCTGAATATTAGTGGTGTGGAAGAGACGAATCTCATAGAAGATGTTATTTCTTCTCGCGAGGTTATTGATAACAAATTAAAATGCAAGTTTGGCAAATGGGAAATAAAATCTTACCGGCTTATATAGGGCAAATGGGATTGCCCGGTCAAGCCGGGCAATGACAATTTAAAACAACAAATCGCTGAATCTAACAAAACCGTAGAGTGGTTTTGGTAGTTTAGCTCAATTGTTCGCGAATTATCAGGTGAAGCGAATTGTTAGGAGGTGTGTGCATGACAGCAATTGCTAACTTGCGTTGCGAGCATCTTGACAACCCGATGGGTATGGAAACGCCCGCACCGAGACTAAGCTGGCGTATGGAGGCGGACAGGCGTGGAGCCCGTCAAACGGCTTATCACATCACGGTAGCCTCTGCTCCAAATTTGCTCGCAGAGGGAACGGCCGACTTGTGGGATTCCGGGAGAGTGAAGTCCGACGCATCCGTTCTGGTCCCCTATACGGGACAAAAGCTTCGTTCCCGGCAGCAGTGCTGGTGGAGAGTCCATGTTTGGGATGAGACCGGCTACGAGTCGGTCTCGGAACCGGCCGGCTGGGAAATGGGGTTACTTAGTCCCCACGACTGGAAGGCACAGTGGATAGTCGGGGATACCCCCAAGAAATATCACGATGTTCCCGCCTCCCCCATCTTTCGCAAGACGTTCCGTCTGAAAAAGTCCGTTGTGTCCGCGCGGGCTTATGTATGCGGGCTGGGCTTTCACGAGTTCTACCTGAACGGCAAAAAGGTGGGCGACGCCGTGTTGCATCCCGCTTTCACAAAATATGATGCTCGCGTCCTATACACGGTTCTTGATGTAACCGAGTACCTGGTCCAGGGGGACAACGCCGCCGGTGTCGTCGTGGGTACCGGGTGGTATAACCATCACGCCCGAGATGTGTGGAACCTGTACGCGGCTCCGTGGTGCGACGAATGCAAGGCGCTCGTCCAGATAGAGATTAAGTTCGGAGACGGCAGTAAGACATCAGTTATCAGCGACGCTTCCTGGCTTTGTACCACTGGGCCAATCGTGTTTGACGGCCTGCGCAATGGAGAGATTTACGATGCCCGGGAGGAAAAGAACGGCTGGGACGAGGCCGCTTACGAGCCGGCGGACTGGCAGCCTGTTCGTATCGCCCGTCATCCGGGAGGGGTGCTGCACTCTCAACTCATGCCGCCCTGCCGAGTCACGGAAACGATTCGTCCCGTGTCCGTCAAAGAAGTACGCCCGGGCGTGTGGGTCTATGACATGGGCCGAAACATCGCCGGTTGGGCGCGCCTTACCGTGAGCGGTCCTGCCGGCACGACGGTCGTTCTGCGTTATGCCGAGAAGCTTGGGCCGGACGGCGACATCGACCAGGCTAATATCAGCTTTCTTGTCAAGACGGATGTGTTTCAGACGGACACGTACATCCTGAAGGGCATCGGCATCGAGACCTACGAGGCGCGTTTCACCTATCATGGCTTCCAATACATTCAGGTAACCGGATTACCCGGTAAAGCCACTACCGACATGCTCGAGGGCCGCGTGGTGCACACCGATCTTGAGCGAATCGGCTCATTCAAGTGCTCGAGCGAACTACTCAACCGTATTCAGCAGGCGACCATCGCGGCGACGGTCGGAAACTACCACGGCATGCCGACCGACTGCCCCCACCGGGAAAAGAACGGATGGACGGGTGACGCCCACCTCTCCGCCGAACAGATTCTCTACAACTTCGAACCTGCTGCCGCTTATGCAAAGTGGATGGACGACTTTGTCGACTGCCAACGGCCCAGCGGGGCGCTCCCCGGTATCGTCCCCACCGGCGGATGGGGTTACAACTGGGGTGCCGGCCCAGCCTGGGACAGCGCCTATATTCTCATTCCCTGGTATCTTTACCTTTATAGGGGCGACCTGGGGATACTGCGGCGACATTACCATGGCATGAAGAAGTATCTTGATTTCCTGGGCACGCTGGCCACGGACCATGTCATCCACTTCGGCCTTGGCGATTGGTGTCCGCCCTCGTCCGGTTGGGAGAGCCATAAGGCCCCGGCCGAACTGACCAATACGGCATACTATTACGCGGACACCTGCATCGTCGCCCGGATTGCTTCGCTGCTGGGAAAGAAAAGTGACGCACGGCGTTTAGAAGCGCTGGCGAAGAGGGTCAAAGCCGCGGCCCGGAAACGCTACTACGACAAGACAAATGGCCGCCTCTGCGGGCACAGCCAGACATCAGTAGCGTGTTTTCTATATCAAGGCCTGGTGGAACCGGAGGAGATAGAGTCTTTCAGCGCCATGCTGCTTGATGAGGTGGCCGTCGGTAACGATCACATTGACTGCGGAATCCTGGGGACAAAATATGTGTTGAATGGGCTAACCGATCTGGGCCGCGCCGATATAGCCTACCGCATTGCTGCCCAGCGGGACTATCCCAGCTGGGGTTTCTGGCTCGAACAAGGCGCAACCACACTGTGGGAGACATGGGACGGCCAGGCCTCCCGGAATCACCATGCGTTCAGCAATATTAGCGCGTGGTTCTACAAAACGCTGGCCGGCATTTTTCCAGACCCGAAACAACCTGGGTTTAAGCATGTTATTATCAAGCCCTGGCCGGTAGGAAATCTGACTTGGGCAGTGGGCGAAACCCGCACACCGTATGGTCGCTTGCGAAGCGCGTGGCATAAAGAGAACGGCCGATTCGTGCTGGAAGTATCCATACCACCCAACAGCTCGGCCACCGTTTATCTTCCGACGGCAGACCCATCCGGTGTTCTCGAAAGTGGACGTCCTGCCCAAGCAGCAGAAAATGTTTCTTTCCTGGGAATCGTGCAGGATCGCGTCGCATATACTATCGGTGCCGGTGGTTACCGGTTAGAATCTAATGCGTCAGAGCCCCTCCACCGCAGCCGTAATCTACCGGATGGGTAAAATTAACAGAAATTCACGAACAATGCCATGCGGGCAACAATTGACAGCGCGCCTGATGGCAGAAGTCGACATCAGACTATGGATACAATGACCACCCAAGAGCGCTTTCAGGCGGTGATGAACTTTGAGCCTTTCGACCGGCTGCCTCTGTGGGAATGGGCTGGATGGTGGGACGAAACAACGGACCGATGGCACAAAGAAGGTCTGTCCCCTCATCTCACCGACCGGTATGATATTTGCCGCCACTTTGGATGGTTTCAAAAGGTAGTAGTTTAGCTATGAAAAGGTCTGAAATTAATAGAATCCTGAAGGGTGCAGTCAAATTTCTGGAGGAGAGAAAATTTCATCTTCCCCCTTTTGCCTTTTGGACACCAGAGGATTGGGATAGCGGGAAATATGAGGGAGGTGAGATAAGAGATAACCTTTTAGGATGGGATATTACTGATTTTAGCAAAGGTGACTTTAATAAAATCGGGCTGGTGCTATTTACACTCAGAAACGGCAATGACAATAATCCCAAATATATAAAACCATACGCCGAGAAGATAATGATTGTTGAGGGAGGACAGCAAACTCCCCTGCATTTTCATTTCCAGAAAATGGAGGATATTATAAACCGGGGAGGGGGAAACATTTTGCTTGAACTATACCGTCCCACCCATGATGAACAATTGGACAAAAATACGACGGTAAGAGTTTCTTTGGAAGAAAAACGCCTCCTGTTTGGA
>BBPF01005278.1_pt1 | contig 13595 bp, 14 predicted proteins | sample 1343921 | NCBI WGS metagenome assembly BBPF01 (sample SAMD00019090, study PRJDB2971) | groundwater metagenome | isolation source: The Cedars highly-alkaline
TAATTTTATTACTAAATGGAAGGAGTGAAATTATTTTCTGCACTACCGCTTTCAGTATCCACTTATTCACCTTTGTCTTTTTTATGGTTTAAAGCTAACGAAAGGTAATAATTTAAGCCTTTTTTACACTATATAAATTTAAGATTCTTGTCAATTGATTTCAACATACAAGCTGAATATATACAGGATGTAATTGGGAAACTTAAATGTGCAAATTTTTAATTGCAAGGGTATTGTTAAAAATCAAAGTCCGAATTATCTAACAACATTTTTAATTTACCAGACTGTAATTAATGAAATTTTGAAGGACTTTTGATTGCGCAACCTGGCCACAATTCCAATAAAATTTATCCTGATTTTTTTACCCCTACGTTTTTTAATTTGGCACCAACCATGCCCGAGGGTGCTGCCTGTTTCTTTGCGGGTTCTTTAACTTTTTTAACCAGTTTTTTTTGTCCGGGAATTTTAGGTGCTTTTGTGCTTGCAGTATGTTTATCTCCCGCTTCAGGTTTTACATCGGCAACCGATTCTTCCTTCTTCTCCCATAATTCGGGGCCCATAAGCTGGTATTTCAACAAAAGGTTGTACCAAGTTGCAACCTTTTTAATGTCGGAAGGGTACACTCGTTCGCGGTCATATTCGGGGAGCAATTGGGCGAAATATTTTTTCAAATCATCAGGCGATGACTTGGGGTCTATGCAGGGTTCTCCATTTTCCTTTTCAAAAATCTTTTTGAAAACTTCAGAAAGTGGAATCTCTTTAGCGTTTGTAAAAATGGCGATATCGTCCAAAGAGCTAATTTTTTGAGTAGTATAGGCATTCATGCGCTTCTGGTTCTCGAGCGATTCAACTATCATGCCGTTTTTGCTTTGCGAAATGTACTTGTACAAGCCCGGCTGGCCTGAAATTGATAAAATGTCTTTTAATTCCATAGTTTTCGGTAATTAGCCCTACAAAAGTAATTTTCTGTAACGAATTTTTTTTCTAAATTAATAAAAATTGATTAAAAAGAGTCTAAAACAGTGTTATTTTATGGTTGGACAGGAAAAACAGACAGTAATGGCTTAAATTAATTTAATTAAGTCTACTCGCAAACTTGCTTATTATTTTGTTTGGTTTAAAGAATTATAATTCAAAAAAAAGTTATGAAGTTTTATTATCTGAGGTAATAGGGGCTTTATATTATTATTTAGTATAACAAAATCGGCAAGCTGAATTTTTCGGCTTTCAGGCCATTGGTTGTTCATTCGCTGTTTAACATGCTTGGCAGAAACGCCGTCTCGTTTCATTATGCGTTCTATTCTTAATTTTTCAGGCGCCTTTACTACTATTACGAAATCTAATCCCAACTGTGTATTTGCCTCGAAAAGAATTGCTGCTTCCTTGATAATATAAGGCTGGTTAATATGATTAGTTGTCCATTGTGAATACTCATTGATAACCAATGGATGTACAATCGCATTTAAATCATTCAGTAAATTGCTATCTTCAAAAACCATTCGGGCAATTTTTTCCCGGTTAAGTTTACTAAATTTATATGCATCGATACCAAATAGAGCGTTGATTTTTTCAATTGCTTGAACATTTTCCTGCATCAGGCGGCGGGCTTCATCGTCAGCATTGAAAACAGGTATGCCAAGTGCCTGAAATACATTGCACACAGTGGTTTTTCCACTTCCAATTCCACCTGTTATACCAATTTTTATCATTTTTCAATGATGTAATCAACCGATTCGGGGAAATAGCGAATTAGTATAATTTGTTCGGGTATGCGGCTCATTTTAATTTTAAGTTTTGCCGGAGGCGCATCATTCCCAAGTAAATGAAAATCGGCAATTGCCATAAAATGCCTTGTTTTAATATTTTCGTAGTCACTTAGAGCAACCAAATAATAAGCCGTTATTTCATCCGGAAACAACTTCAATGAATATTGCTCGGGTACATTAATTTGGGTAATAGGTATTTTAAGGCTGGCCTCGGTAAATTGTTCAACCTGAAAGTTAAGTGAAACCCTGCTATGGCTGTATGTAACCTGGTTAACGTCTTTAATTGTAAGATAATGACTCACCGAATCCCTAATATTATTCAGGGTAATTTCATTGGTATAAGCATATTTCATCGTGTCAACAAGGCTTTTTGGTCCTTCTACATATACTGAATCAGGGTAAACTTTCACGTCTCCTTTAATCATAAATTGTTTTTCAATTTCCAGGTTAAGAACAGGTTTAACCGGAAGTTTCTTTTTGTATGCATCCGAAAAAATAAAAAAAATTGTGTCGGGAGAAATTTCAAGAACTTCAATTTCACGGCTCAACTGGTTTGCAATTTTTGTATGTGCTGCCCGCGTTAAAACGTAAAACTGTTGTTTTGATTTATCGCCCAAAGTTTGCAATACAAATGCGTTCAAATCGAAAATAATTGGTATTATCTCCTTGCTAATTTTATGACGGAGCAGTGTGTAGCCATGACCAGTCACTTTCAGAGAAAGATTTTCCGGGGGTGGATTTACCAGAACTACCCCTTCAGGTGGATTTGTATATTTTACCGGATAATTTATGAGGGTTGTATAAGAAAGGTTAAGGGCGCTAAGAAACCAGAAAATAGTGGCGACAAAAACAAAAAATAAAAATATAAGCAATGACTTGTGAAATTTCACCTTGCTTTTTTCAATAAAGTCAACGAATTGATTAAGTAACCTCTTAGTCATGGCAGTTTTTTTGTAAAAATAACAAAAAGAGTTCAAAGTGGCTTGCTAATCACTCTGAACTCTTTAGTAGTATTATAAATTTTAAAAATTATTTTTGGGCTGCCAGATCCGCGGGGTCTCTAATAACGGCGTTTTTATCAACTTTCAGTTTCATTTTGTCTTCCACTTCCATTATTACGAACTGGTCACTAATTTCGGCAACCTTACCGTAAATACCGCCAGTAGTAATAATTTTATCGCCTTTTTGCAACTGGCTTCTGAAATTTTTCAGTTCTTTTTGCCTTTTCATTTGCGGGCGAATCATAAAGAAATAAAATACAACTATAATCAATAAGAGAGGCAAAAAGGCCATTATTGGGTTTTGTCCCTCCTGAGGTGGCGCCATCAATAATAAAAATAATAAATTCATTTTTTAAAAAATTAAAAGTTAAACAATATAATTTGCATTAATCAACTGTTGGCAGATAACTTATTTAATTAAATTCCTAAGCAGAAATTTTGAAATTTCTGCATAAAAATATTTTTTGCCATAATCTTTTGAAATCAAAAATAATTTTAGATTTTGAAATTGAAAACCTATAAAGTTTTTGGACTAATTCCAACCGGTTATTTTGTGAAATTACAGAATTGCCTGATTTGTCAAATTCTGTTTGCCCCGGATTTTTGCATGAAATTAAAAATAAACTCCTTAGAAAATTTGTCAAAATCATAATTTTCTGATTTCAGATTACAAAGGTAATTAATTTCCGAATAAAAAACCCGATTAATTCTCACCTATTAACCCTCTTCCCCTTTTTACAAATGTTTTATCCTCTTTGAGGTGCTGAATTATTTTATCAAGTATCCCGTTAATGAAAATATTGCTTTTGACGGTACTGTAATGCTTGGAAATTTCTATATACTCGTTAAAGCTGACCTTAACTGGTATGGATTCAAATTCCTGAATCTCTGCTATGGCAATCATAAGTATAAGTATATCAAGGAATGCGATCCTTTCGAAATCCCAATTTTTAGCGAATTGTTCTATAAGTTTTTCGTAATCTTTCTTGTTTACCAAAACTTTACGGAATAACTGACTGGCAAATTGGGCATCCTCCTCGTTTTTATAAAGGGGCAGCAAGGGTGTATCTGTTTCCGAATTGGCTTTGAATTTTTTTATGGTTTTTAATACCATATTTACCACAAAATCTACGTCATCATTCCAATAAATGCTTTGCTCTTCCAAAGTATTGGATAAATCCTCAGATTCATTAATAATTCGGCTAAGTAACTCAATAACAAAATCTTTATCATTTGCGAAGCTGTTTTCCTCAGCCTTCATGTAATCAATGTAAAAATCCTGTTTAATCAATTCTTCGTACAAACCTCTTATCAAATCAGGCTGGTTCGACCACGAATTTTTGTGGCTGTTTACAAATGCCGTCAGATGCTGATTTTCTTTGAGTTTATTAATAAGTTTATTGTTAATAAACCTTGTATTGGGGTTCAAATCCTCCGGATTAGGCCGCTTTTTTTCTTTAGCAATTTCAATACGTCTTTCGGCAAACTTTGCTATTTCAATAATTAATAGCAATATTGAAATATATAATTCGTAGGTTTTATTTATACTGAATTGCAATTCCTTTTCAGAATTATTGGCTGAGTCACTTTCAGATTTAAAAAAGGCATACAGTGCCTGCATCACTTTTACTCTGAGTAATCTTCTGCTTATCATTTAATTAAAAGAACTTTGCGATGAAAATATTGTTTAGATGGCGGTGCAAAGTAAATAATTTTTTACTAAAATTTCTTAGTATTTTAATCTTAACTTTTTAACAGGTACAGAATTGCTTTTAAGGGTATTTAAATTCATTAGAAGTTTCAGAAAAGAATTTTTGTTATTAAAAATCGGTAATGATTTTTAATAAATTTTTATATTTTTGAAATGAATTTTAATAGATGATAAACCATTAATCAATTTTTTCAGATGGAAGAGAACTACAGAAATTCTGGCGCTGAAACAAATGACAGGGACGAAATTTATTCTCAAACTGTTAGGGCGGGGAGGAGAACCTATTTTTTTGATGTTAAAACCACAAAAGGCAATGATTATTATCTGACCATTACGGAAAGTAAAAAACGTTTTCATCGCGATGGCCAGCACTTTTTTGAAAAACACAAAATATTCCTGTATAAGGAGGATCTTGATAAATTTCAATCAGGGCTATCGAATGTTGTTGAATTTATTAAAACGGTTAATAAAGAATGGACTGAACAAACCGTTGAATTATCGTCTAATAACGGAAATTTTACCGATGTTAATTTTGACGATCTTGAAAGTACCAAATAAGATAAATAATGTTTAGTTTCCGGGATTAATTTAATTGCTTTACAATCTGACGGTAATCATCGGATATTCGGGTAAGGCTCTGTAAATTGTTTTTGCATCCTGCATAGATATTGTGAGCTCGAGACTGTGAACAATTTCTTTGTTTTTAAATTTTATCATTTCATCAACCGAGTTTTTGAATTTTTTATAATTTCGCAATAAGTTCTGAAAAAGATATCCGTCTTTTTTTCCGTTTTCCGATTGATTTACATGAATAATTAGGTTTTTATCGGTCACATAAGTAAAATAAATATTTGTTTTATCGGGTTCAGGGACCAATTCGGGAGCATTTTGTGCCTCAATAGTATCAGCAGGTGCATATACTACTACAATTGGTTCACGCGGTATAGTTGAATAGTTTTTAACGGCTTGGAACGGTTCGGATATCCAGTGGGCTTTTAGTAAAGCATGTTTCCTTTGCAGTAAACCCGAAGCATTATACTTTAATATCTTACTTGTATGTACCACCAAGCCTCGAATTTCAAGTTGCAAAATACTGTCGGGCAGGTTAATAGTCAAACGGACAGAATCAGGCCGAGACATAATGATCCTTGAATTCAGAAATGCTTTTTGTTTTTCTTTTTCAATTAATTCCTCAGTAAAATTTTCAGTTCCCGGTACTGAAAACTGAGAGCCTATTCTGGCAGCAAATATAGAATCGTTTAGCGAGTTCATTTGGCTTGCATACCTTACGGTTGAAATTGATTCGTAAACCATATACCACAAAGTAATCAGGGCAATCAAAATGGCAGGTATATAAAAAGCCCGGTTTAATTTTGATTTATTTCTAACCTGTGTATTCATAAATTTTAAAAGTTTAACCGATTAATAAATATAAACTCTGGCACCTAATTCCAGGGCATGATAAACCTTTTCCAAATCATAGTCTCCCAGCCTGATACAGCCATGAGTAACCGGTAACCCAAGAAATCGCTGGTACAGTGTACCATGAATCAGGTATCCTCCGCCCAAACTCAGTGCATAGTCGCCAAGTACACCAGCTTCGAATCGTAACTGAGAATCTTTTGGGGGTACTGGTAATCCCTCCTCAATAAAAGCCCAGTCGGGCTTCCTCCAAACTGGCGAAACAGCTTTGCCATGTATCGTAAACATTCCTTTTGGAGTTTGAAAAATCCATTGCCGATCATTTCCGGCTTTCAATTTAACATAACTGCCTGTTGAGCAAATTCCTTCGTGAATTATTTTATTTCCTGAAAACAAATAAATTCGGTTTTCGGTTGTATTAATAACGAGATAGTTGTCACGAGGCAATAACCGCCTAAGCCTGTTTTCAAGAACGGTAATTTCCCTTTGGACTTTTTTCAGATAATTGTCAGCAGGTTGTTTGCCTGAGAAATAGGATAAGTCTGGTCGAAACTCCTTAAGACTTAATTTGAACATTGTGGTATTTACGACCGGGGTAATTGTAAATATTGTAAAATATGCAGCTAAAATGCAAATAAGGAAAAGGAACAGATAATTAAAAATTCTAATTATTGCAGAGTTTTTTGTTGCCTGCCCCCATTTTTTAAAATTGAAAATAATTTTTCGAGAAGTGTCGTTTACCAAATTAAAAACATTTTTGTTCGTCAATTTGTTAGGGTTTTGGGTTTCCATATTAATCAAATATTTTTGAAAATGGTTGTGTACTGCCTACGATTGTCACGGGTGTTCCAACTTTAGCAGCATTGTATAAAATATCCATTTCAGAATTTATAAGTGCAACACAACCTTCTGTCCAGTGAAATCCTTTTCCGCCTTCTCCATGAATTGCCAGCAAATTGCCGATACACGTATCCGGAGGCAAAGTACCGTTTCTGATTGCACGGTCGAACGATTCCTTATCCTCAGCGTTCGGGTAGTTTATATGCAGTATTTTATAAAATATAGTTTGATTTCTTTCGCGTTTTTTGGTTACATGATATCTGCCCTCGGGTGTAGCTTTGTCTCCCTGCATTCTTTTATGACCAATCCAGTTGGGGCCCATCTCGATTGAAAATACCCTATTAACTTTCCCGTTTTTGTACAAAGTACAGGTTTGTGCAATTTTGTCAACAATAATTGCATAATCGTTGTTTTGTTTTGACCAATTAATGGTTTCTTTTACCCATCTCTCCCATTTTGGAAACGATTCAAAATATATTTTTAAATAGGTTTCAGCCTCTGTTTGTAATTTTTGTAAAATGTTGTGGGATTGGTTAATATTAGTGTAGGCCAATTGGCTATCTCCTCGTTGCGCGGCCGATAAGGCTTCTAAAAACAATAATTTTCCTTGTGTAAAATTTTTTCTAATGGCATTCGGAAAAGGAAGCTGATAATATTTTTCTTCAAACTTACTTAATAGATCAGATGCTACCTCCGTTCTTTCCTGAATGTTTTTTGAAAGTTCCTTTTTGCCTGTTATTGAAAGTTTTACAGCTTTGTTGGCTTCATTAATCGATTTATTTGCAAGCCTAATTACTCTATCAAAATTTCTTTTGTAAAATGGAGTCTGATTCTGTTTTTTCCATTCAGTAAGTAGTTCAGATCTGAATTTTATTGCATTTGAAAGTTCTTTCGATGCAAAGAATTTTGCACCATTACTTTCAGCCTCTGAAATGGCTTGTCTGCTGGCCTTAATTTTCTCAATCGGTTGTTCAGGCTGTAATATAAACAAAATTGAAAAAATAACACCGGCCAACATAATTGGTGTCAGGGTGAAAATTATTTTAAATTTTCTTTTTAATCTCATTGAATTAGGGAATTTCAGCTTTAAATAATTCGCTTTAAGTAATAATACAGCCGGGGCTATTACATTTTTAAATTAAAAAAATGTCCTGAAATGGATTTATAATCTATTCCAGGACATAAACTTATTTGAATCGAAAATATTACCTTCTTACTTTGGCAATAACGTCTTTTAATTCAGTATTAATTGCGGTAAGTCTTTGTGATGCAGCAGTAACTTTATCTTTTGCAGCCATATAACTTCCAGCTCCCAATAATGTACCAGTCTCGGTTAATGAAGTTGAAAGAACAGCCAATTCACTTTTAATTGCTTCTAAAGCAGCTCTGCCTTCTTTACCTCTTGGAGCTCTTGCAACAAGTTTAGTGTTTTCTTCAAGAAGAAGAGTTGCAGCAGCAAGAGCAGCCTCAGTTTCTGCTTTAACCTGGGCTTTTACTGTCACAACAGTCTCACTTAGAGTAGCTGCTGTAGCTAAAACTGCTTCTAATTGAGCTTTTGGTGCGTCATAATTGCGGAATAAGAATTTTGCGCTAACTACTTCAACATTTTCCAAAGCAACATTTAATGAATCCTGAACTGCAGCAAATTCTGGTCCAACATAAATATCGGCTTGTTGAACTTTAAGTGCTTCAACAGCAGCTTTTGCTGAATCAATTTCAACTTGTGGAATAGTTCCGCATGAAGTTAAAGTAAGAGCAACAAATATAGTTGCAATCATTGTTAGGACTGAATTTTTTTTCATAGTTTTTTAATTAAATTGGTTGATTTAATAATTAAATTGAGATTGTTTATAATAATATTACGTTGCAAAATTAATAAATTGGCACAATTATTTCAAATTATTTTTTATTGTATTAAAAATTTTTATCAGAAATTGAAAAATAGCTTTGTTTATTATGATGTAAGAATTTTCAATTGACCTACATTAACCTATCTTATATGATGAATTTACTTCAGCTCTTTTATCTTTAAATTAAACTGATTCAAAATTAAATGAAAATATCTTTGGATACAAGGGCATTTTTTAATTTTTAACTTATTTTTAATCTATTGCCTCAACCATTCAATATAGCATATTGTACCGGAAATATGCTGCAGTTTTGAACCTGCTTATGATTTCTTATGAAATATATTCAAAGTTTGAAAAAAAAAGATACTTCACGAGTCTATAAATTTGGAATTAAATCAAAAACATGAGGCGGAATATGAATTTATATCAGGAGATAAAAACATGATCAGGTGCCTGATTATTTCCTATTTATTCCAGAAATATATTTCTCGAATTTAAATAAACGAAGAAAGCATCCTGTGTAGAATGCTTTCCAGTATTTTCGATAAATTTATATAAAAATCAGGCTTTTTGCACCTGCCACGATTTCTGGTTTGCCCATATAATGATTATCCCACCGGTTATAAACATAATCAGACTGTAAATTGCCGGAGAAATGGCCATAACATTATTATGCAGCATTGTACTGGCTATCATAATACCAAGTGTTCCATTCTGAATGCCTGTTTCAATTGAGATGGTAATACTCTGGGCCTTGTTTAACTTGAATAGGCGGGATGTGAGATAACCCATTATTAACAATACTATATTAAAAGTTAAAGTAATTGGGCCCACATCTCTAAAAGAGGCAACAAATATTTCGCGGTTTACAAAAATTGCAGCAAAAATTATTACGAAAAGAAGAATCCCTGACATAATTTTAACCGATTTTTCCATATTATAAGCCAATCGCTCCCGCTTTGCCCTTATATACATACCTATACTTACAGGAAGCAGGGTGATGAGCATTAACCTGATTACAGTACCTAATATCGGCAAAGGAATATATTGGCCCTGTTGCAGAAAATAGGAGAGAGAAAAATTGACAATAAGCGGAATAGTGATTACAGTAATTATGCTGGAAATGGCTGTTAAAGTTATTGAAAGCGCTGTATCACCCTTGGAAATATGCGCTATAAGATTAGAGGTAGGTCCTCCCGGGCAGGCAGCCAATATCATTATCCCGACTGCAAGCTCCAAATTATCCATCCCAAACAGAAATATCAAAAGAAATCCCACAATTGGCAAAATGATAATTTGATTTATTATCCCTATTGCAGCAGCCTTAGGATATAATGCTAGTCGTTTAAAATCATCGGGTACAAGCGATAGCCCCATGCCAAGCATAATAATGGCAAGGGAAACAGGTAACAAAATATCGGTTAAATAACTCGTTTCCATATTAATTAATTTGTGATTAAAGGGTTAAACATTAAGAACTCTGTTTTTCTAAAAATTACTGCTTAATTAAGTTTTCAAAATTTGGCATGGCAAGATAAGGTATAGTTGTCAAAAATTACGTTTTTTTATAATTTTTTTCCAAACTGCAATTAGATTGTTGTTTTAACAATTTGAATATCAAGCAAAAAATATCAAATTAATTTATCCTGTCTTATTCGTAATAATAATGCCAATTCCAGTCAGACAGAAACGGTAATTGAAATGGGGTGTATATTGAAAAAGTCAATTCAAAAGTTTAAGTCAGTGCTATTTCAGTATTTATTTTATAGCCTGTAGCTTTATAAAAACAAATCAATAAATTTCATTTTTATTATAGGAACGCTTCTGGTAAAGCCAAATGGTTATATTTACTCTGAAAATTTTCATCCTTTTGAATTCTTTTGACAAGAAATTACTGATTATAAAACGATCAAAACAAGGAAATGAACATATCTCTATGATTTCACCATGCTGTAACTCTTTTTCATTCCAGACCAAAACCTCCAATTGTAAGCGACAAATTTTATTTTTGTGAGAGCAGGAAATTCCCTGAATCGTTAACTTTATCTTAATCAGCTTATTATAGCTATTGGGTTCCTTCAAACCAGGCAGCTTTCCCTGGCAGAATTCAATACCGGTTGAGAATTTTTTTTATGTATATGGGGAAACTGGTTTTAAGTTCATTACGGTAATTAACAACCACACTAAGGTAAATACTAAACCTGTTCTAAACCATGGGTGATATACCTGTCGCGTTTCGCTTGCAAAAATCAAGAGGAGGTGGTAACTATCTGCTCTTCATTTGCTTTGTTATTTCTTTTTTCTGCTCCATTCATGTTATTTAAGCTTATTTAATGTTTGAATCGGCATCCTCCTTTATATTTTTCAGCCCACTTTTACGCAAGCTTTAGGAGTTCTTGAGCAATAACAATGTTTGCAGTTTACTCACATCAACCCGCCAATGATTTTTTAACGGTTCAATTTAATTAAAAATCTGAAACATTTTTGAGTAAAACAAATTGAAAATAAAGTAAAATCCAAATTAATACAGGCAATAGATTAACAACTGCATATACTTTAAATTTGAATATCGAATTTGGTTTTATCCGGGCATTTTTTATCCATTTAAACATGAATAATCATCAAATGTTCATGTGATTTCTTCGTCCCTGAAATTACTAATTTCTTGCTGTTTTATAATGAAATCTCTTATTTCTTCAATTGTGAGTTTTTTAACATTTGTGACAATAAAGTTTGATCTCAGGAAATTACCATATTTATTACTCTCAGAAATTGCTTCATTAAAAAGATCACGAATTGAAACTTTAATAGGAACGATAGTTAGCAAGCTTGCAAAATTTTCATTGAATTCTATAACTTCAACCTCGCCATTGAATTTTTTCAGGGTAAATTCAAATTCATTTTTTATAATTTTTTGCTGAATTGTGGTAAAAGTGTCTGCATTTTTTAGAAGAAGCACAACGAAATAGCGCAAACTGCTGCCTTTTCCTCCTAAACCGGTAGAAATAAAAACCTGATTTTCGTCTAAAAATTTACTTTGCAAAAGCATGCGGCTCTCCTGAAATGCGAGTATAGCCCATTCTTTTAGCATTGGATCAGGGTTTAACAAGTATTTTTCAATGGTTCGGTATGCTGTAACTTCTTCAAGAGAGGCAAGTTGTACAAGAAGTTTTTTCTTTGCAAAAGTTGCGACATCATTTTGAAATAACAAATCCGTTGATTCCAGAATATTTTCCGGAATAAGTTCTTTTTTAATTTTTTTTGAAAAGTCAAAATATTCCATCTGAAGGTCAATATCTATGGAGTCCTCCAGAATATTTAAATTGTTTGGGAATTGCCCAAATATCTCCTGTATTTTGTCGTAAATGTTTTCCTCTTCTTGCATAAAAACAGTTAAGGAATTGTAAAACGCATGAAAATTAAAAAGATTTTATGATACAACTGTTAATTTGATTTATTTTGGTTCAAATGTAAATAATAATTTTCAACTATAACCGATATGTAATTGTGATTCAGGATTTTGAATTCCTGCTGAAAATTCATTTATTAAAGGTTTCAGAAAATTGCAAGATCATATATTGGTGAAGTGAAAAATTGCAAGTATGTTTGTAATGATTCTAAATAAGTTTGATGCATGAAACTATCTGAGTTACAGAGTGGTGAATCGGGAGTTATTATAAAGGTATTGGGTCGTGGAGCCTTTCGTAAACGTATCACCGAGATGGGCTTTATTAAAGGCCAAACAGTTAAGGTTGTTAAAAATGCCCCTTTGCGGGATCCTGTGGAATTTCATGTTATGGGTTACGATATTTCACTTCGCCGAAATGAGGCATCATTTATTGAAGTGATTACTGAAGCGGAAGCGAAGGAACAAAAACTGGTTCAATTTAACGGTGTTTTTACTGAAAGCATTCTTATAAATTCTGCCAATAAAAAGGGCCGAAACATAAATGTTGTGCTTGTAGGTAATCCAAACGCCGGCAAAACAACCATCTTCAATTATGCCTCAAGGTCGAAAGAAAGAGTAGGTAATTATGGCGGAGTTACCGTAGATGCCAAACAGGCTAAATTCTACCTGAAAGGTTATACCCTGAATATTATTGATTTGCCCGGCACTTATTCGCTTACTGCCTATTCCCCGGAGGAATTGTATGTAAGGGACCATATCTCAAATTTTCATCCTGATATTGTGGTGAATGTGATAGATGCTTCCAATATTGAAAGAAATCTTTACCTTACCACACAGTTGATAGACATGGATATAAGGGTAGTTATGGCCCTAAATATGTATGATGAACTGATTGAAAAGGGTGATAAATTTGATTACGAATATTTGGGCAGAATGATTGGAATTCCGATTATTCCGACTATTGGATCAAAAAACAAGGGTATAAGGGAGCTATTCCTCAAGGTTATAGAGGTGTACCAGGAAAAAGATCAGTATGTAAGGCATGTACATATAAATCATGGAGAGGATATTGAATCTTCAATCAGGAATATTCAGGGAAAAATTTTACAACCGGAGAACCTGCACCTAACAGACAAGTATTCATCAAGATTTCTTTCTGTTAAACTTCTGGAAAAGGACAAGAATGTTATTGAACTAATAGCTGGGTTAAGCAATTTTATAGAAATAGAGGAGGAGGCTGAGCGTGAAATTAAAAAACTTGAAAAGGCCTATAAGGAAGATACCGAAACCCTGCTTACCGATTCCAAATATGGATTTATAGCCGGGGCACTCAGGGAAACTTATAAGGGTTCAGGTACTATTTTACGAAAGAAATCGGAAGTAATTGATAACTATCTTACGCATAAATTTTTAGGCTTTCCTATTTTCATTTTTTTCATGTGGTTGATGTTCCAGTCAACTTTTTCCATTGGCCAGTATCCTATGGACTGGATCGAAGGCGGCATAGCATGGCTGGGAAGCATAATTGAAACTTTTATGCCTGAAGGTTCTCTTAAGGATTTGTTAATTAACGGCATTATAGGCGGGGTTGGTGGC
>BBPF01002555.1_pt4 | contig 13585 bp, 15 predicted proteins | sample 1343921 | NCBI WGS metagenome assembly BBPF01 (sample SAMD00019090, study PRJDB2971) | groundwater metagenome | isolation source: The Cedars highly-alkaline
GACTATCCTCACCTCTTCCCCATACTTTTCCCCAAATAAAGCTGTTGCGCCCATATCCAGGGCTTCTTTATAAGTTCGGGTGCAGTAATTTACTTCGTAATCATTTCTAATATACTCATTAACCAGGCTTTCTATACTGATAATTTCTTTAGAAGTAAGCTGGTTATGGTAAGTATAATCAAATCTAAAATAATCTGGAGAAACAGAAGATCCTGCCTGTGTAACCTGTGACCCAAGGAGTTTTCTTAAAGCTGCCTGAAGAAGATGTGTACAGGTATGATGAATTTCCATATCTTTTCTTCTTGAAGCATCAACTTCTAATATAACTCTTTCGCCTTTCCTGATGAATTCCTTTTCTAATTGAACTATATGGACTATTCTGCCTGTATCGGTACTGTACACATCAATTATCTGACCTACCCCTTCAGGGTTTTTTACCAAACCAAAATCGGGTAACTCCCCTCCACCAAAACCATAAAATGGTGTAACATCAAATAAACAGGTTAAATTACCATCCTCTCTTTTTTCACACATAAGCACTGTGGCTTCTGCTTCTAAAGAAGAGTAACCAATGAATTCAGTTGCCGGGAACTCTTCATATAAAGCAATCCCCGTTTTTTCCGTTTCTTCCTTCCCCTGAAATTTGGAAAATGACCTTTGCTTACTCATCTCCTCATTAAACGATTCTGTGTCTAAAGTAAAATTTTCTTCCTGTAAAAGTTCAGTTTGAAGTTCTAAGGGAAAACCATAAGTATCATATAAAAAGAAGGCATCTTTACCAGAAAAAATAGTTATTTTTTCGCTTTTTAATTTATCCAGGTGCTCAGCAAAGTAATCCAGCCCTCTACCTAAGGTCTTAAGAAACTTCTCCTCTTCAGCTTTAACTCCCTCAGCGACCCAACCAGGTTTGTCTTTCAGTGTTGGATAAAACTCTCCCATTAAACTCACTATCTCAGGAACAACTTTGTATAGAAAAGGTTTAGTAGTCCCCAAACGGTAACCTTTCAGAAACGACCTCCTGATAAGTCTTCTTAGCACATATCCCCTCCATTCGTTAGAAGGAGTCAGCCCTTCTGAGAGGAGGAAGGTTATGGACCTGAGGTGGTCAGCAATAATTCTTAAAGTAACAATATTGCTTTCTTTATATTGAGCATTTAGCATCTGAGATAAGGTATTTATTATGGGTTGAAAAACATCTGTTTCAAAAACAGAATCTTTTTTTTGCATTATAGCTGACATTCTTTCTAAACCCATCCCAGTGTCAATATTTTTCTTGGGTAAAGGAATCAGGATACCTGAATCTTGAGCATTGTACTGTATAAATACTAAATTCCAAAATTCAACAAACCTGTCTCCTGGAAAATCATTTAAAGAAAATGGTCCTTCGCCCCGATCATAATATATTTCCGAGGCGGGCCCACATGGCCCAGTTTCACCCATCCTCCAGAAATTATCTTCTTCTCCCAGAGATATTATTTTATCGGTGGAGAGACCAGCAACTTTTTGCCAGAGTAATAAGCTTTCTTCGTCTTGCTCGTAAACCGTCACCAGTAATTTTTCTCGGGGAAGTTTTAAGTAATCCAGGACAAACTCCCAGGCAAAATGTATAGCTTCTTCTTTAAAGTAGTCTCCAAATGAGAAATTCCCTAACATTTCTAAAAGAGTAACATGCCTTGAAGAATAACCGATCTGATCTATATCATTTACCCTCAGGCAAGTTTGAACAGTAGCAACTCTTTTAGAAGGGGGAGATAATTCTTCCAGAAAATAAGGTTTGAATTGTACCATGCCAGCTATAGTAAACAAAAGCGAAGGGTCAGAAGGCACCAGAGAACTCCCTGGTAACTTCATATGCCCCTGGCTAAGAAAATAGTTTATAAAGGATTCTCTTATAGTAGATGAAAGCATATTTATTTAATAGTATATAAGAATTTAACATTAATAGAGGATTAATTCAACTAAACAGTAAGTAACTCTTTTTTAAGCTTACTCAAAGCCCGCCTTTGCAAACGAGAAACCTGTACCTGAGAAACTCCTAATTTCCTGGCAATATCAGCTTGTGGAAGGTGGTCATAAAATCTCCACTTAATAACCTGTCTTTCATTACCGGGAAGTTTCTCAAGGGCTGTTTTTAAAAATATCCTTTCATCTTCAATTTCCTTATCATAGGAATTAAAAGCAGCGGTTTCATTAATTGGTCTTGACTTTTCCTCATCATCATTAAAAGTAGTATCAAGAGAAAGAGCATCATAAGAAGCTCCTGCTGACATCGCTTCCATGGCCTCTTCTTCGGTAATGCCAAGCTTAAGAGCAATTTCACTATACTTGGGAGTTCTTCCTAACTCCTGGGATAACTGGTCAACAGATTTTTGTATTTTTAGCCCTAACTCTTGTAGTCTTCTCGGTACTTTAACATCCCAACTACTATCCCTGAGATACCTTTTCATTTCACCTAGTATGGTAGGAATAGCAAAAGAAAGAAACTCTTTTTTTAAAGAAGGGTCAAATCTTCTAATTGCCTGAACTAAACCGAGAAAACCAATCTGTTCCAAATCTTCTTTATTTTTATAAGATTTGAACTTACGAGCTAAATAATAAACAATTCCTGCATAGTGGCGTATTAAATCCTCAAGCATGCTCTCATCTTTTTCTTTTTTGTAGCTGAGCAGTAGTCTTTCTATATCTTCTTTATTTTTGTGTTCTATCTCACCTCGAAGAAGCAACATGTTTAACTATTCTTACCAATACCCCCCTTCTGGTATCTGTTTTTTCAACATTATCAGCTAAACAACTAAGTAAAACATTGGTAATATCTTTATCTAAAAAACATGAATACCTTCGGGGAATTTCCATTAGTAAGTAAAACACCTCACCTTTCATTTCATAGGAGATTCTTATCGTTCCACGCCTTACTTCGCTATTAAGTAAACAACTCATTAACTCAGCTACAAAAAGCTTTAAATCTTCAACTTCCTCAAAACCAAGCCCAGCTTGAGTAGCTGCACCAGAAACAAATAGCCTGGACTGGGTTAGAAATGATTCTTCCAGTGGAAGAATCAAAAAAGCTTTACTCACTTTTCTTCTTCCAAAATAATTTCATCTTCTATTTTTATTGCTTCACCAATTGCTTTTTTCAGTTCATCAACTTTTTTAATTAACTCGCTGGAAGCTGTTTTACTGGTTTGAACGATTTTTTTTCTGGTTTCTTCCCCAGTTTCCGGAGCATACAACAGCCCCAATACGCCTCCGATTACTAACCCAGCTACAAACCACCCAAAATTGTCAAACATTCTGTCAGACATTTAATTAACCTCCTTTCTTTTTTAGAATTGAAGATGCTTTTTTGCTTATATCAATAATCATTTTAATAGAGCTTAAAAAAGATAACGCATGTGTTATCTGAGGTAATAAATAGGTAGAGACTTTTACTTTATTCATTATTATCTTGGAATCCCGTAAAAGCTCTTTTCCTTCTCTGATTAGTTCCTTACCTTCATTTTCTAAGAACTGGCTCAATTCTCTGCTGATTTTATCCATCTTTTTTAATAAAATAAAACTGCTCAAGAAAAATACAATCAGCATAATCCATAAGGGAATACCTACAAAAATGATTAACACCCAATTATCTACCATTACTAATACCTCCTTTCCTTAACTCTACCACCTTAGGGTGAAAGGAAATAAATTTCCTTAAAAAATAAACACAACTGATACCTATTATAAAACCTAAAGTTCCGCCAAGTAAATAGCCAGTATTGGTATGGTTATGTAAATTACCACCAATTACCACTCCTGTTATTAAAGAAACTGTAGGTATTAAAAAAACAATAGTAGATAGCGTAAATACAGATTGGTCAGGAATATAAACAACCACAATATCACTAACTTTAGCCTGTTCAAGTAAATCACCGGTTAAGTGTGCTTTCAAATTGGGAGTTCTTTTATGGCAACCCCATCCACAACTCTGACAATTTGAAGATTCCCCTGGAAAGCATTTCACTTCTACCTCTTTATCTTTAATAGTGATTATCTGTCCGGTTTTATACATTTTAAATAAATAAATTACCTCCCGCCGTGCCGTTTAGCTTGAACATTACAAACCTGTGCCAAAAAGTGGAATCCATTAGAATGCTTCTGCTGGACCCGATGTGTGGGTGTTAGGTTGTATGTCTTGCCTTAACACGTACACGGCAGGATTCCTTAAAATATTATAGCACATTCCAGGTCTGTTAGTAAAATTAAGTAATGAAGAAACATTTGACCTACTTTATATCGCCGTTCTTACCCCTATATGGTATGGGTATATATTGTACTGAAGGCTTGCTTGATGGTTGAGGGTATAAATCCATAAGTTTATAAATATTTTCCGGCATTTCTTTTTTGGCCGGTAAACCAAGTCCGGTAGCATCCTCAAAGGTTATGGGATGGTCGTGGGTCCACCTTCCTTCAGTCAGTATTTTAGCCAGGTCCTTAGCTTTTTCTCCTCCCATTTTATCTTTAAGCAGGTGGTGAACTTTCGTTTCTACCTGGTATAGGGACTTCCGGGCTATGTCGGCAAGAATAAGGATTTTATCTGATATATCCTGCGGCTCTTTCAAATCCAGTACCCTTACCAGGGAAGCAGCTGGATAGTTACTAATCTGTGGGTCTACCGGCCCAAGAACTGCATTCTCGTCAATCACTATCTCATCAGCAGCCAGTGCAATCATAGTTCCCCCTGACATAGCATAATGAGGAATATACACTGTTACTTTAGCAGGATGTTTTTTTAGAGCGAAGGCTATTTGCTCTGAAGCCAGAGCAATCCCCCCTGGAGTATGTAATATTAAATCTATTGGTGTATCAGGTGAAGTTAGTCTTATCGCTTTAAGTATCTGTTCTGAATCTTCAATGCTTATATACCTGAAAACAGGAATACCTAAAAAACTAACAGCTTCCTGCCTATGTATCATAATAATTACCCGGGAATTTCTTTCTTTCTCTAACTTGCTAATAAAATTAAATCTTTTAGTAGACAGAATGCTTTTTTGCATAACCGGGATTAGGAAGATAATAATTAGAAATACCCAAAAAATCATATACAAATCCATTGGTTACCTCCTTTGAGAATTTTTTATTGGTAAAGCCCAGATATATCCAACTACAAAACCTCCAACATGTGCCCACCAGGCAACGCCCCCTTCAGAAATTGCGCCCAGGGCGGTAAAACCGTATATTAATTGAATAATGAACCATATGCCCAGAAAGATATAGGCTGGCAGAGCCACCACCGTAATAAACAAACCAAGTGGTACTAAAGTAAGGATTTTAGCCCCGGGATAAAGCACAAAATAAGAGCCTATAACCCCAGAAATAGCACCACTCGCTCCAATTAGTGGAATGTTAGAGTTTAAGTCCAAAACCGCATGGGTTAAAGTTGCTACTACCCCAGCAGTTAAATACATAATAATAAAGTTTAAGTGTCCTAATCTATCTTCTACATTATCTCCAAAAATCCAGAGAAAAAGCATATTTCCGAGGAGATGCATAAAACCTCCATGAATGAACATAGCGCTAAACAAGTTTGGTAGGGAAAAACTTGAGGGTATAAATCCGTACTGCATAACAACGGTCATATACTCTTTAGAGGAAAGTGAAAGCATAAGAAGGTAAACAGTAATATTTGAAAGTATCAGAGCGACATTGAAAATACAAAATGTTTTTGCTTTAATATTATCTTTTAAAGGAATCATCTATTGGTAGAGTCTCTGCTTTAAAGCTTCAAAAAGTATAATTGCAGTAGCTACTGAAACATTTAAACTGGTTATTTTTCCCAGCATAGGAATTTTTACCAGAAAATCGCATTCTTTAATAATATTTTCTCTAAGCCCCTTGCCTTCACTACCTACAACCAGAACTAAAGGCATTTTAAAATCTGCTTTAAAATATTCCCTATCGCTTTCCATATGGGCTCCCATAATCCAAAAACCTTTCTCTTTAAAAACTTTTAAAGACGCCAGAAGGTTTTTCACTTTGACAATCTTTAAGTGAAATACAGCTCCGGTGGATGCTTTAACCACGGCCCCGGTTAGAGGTGCTGTTCGCCTTTCACTCATAATAATACCACTTACTCCAGCGCCCTCAGCAGAACGTATAATCGCACCTAAATTATGTGGGTCAACTATTTCATCCAAGGCGAGTAATATGGGGTAAGAAAACTTTAATGCTTCTACTAAAACCTCCTCCATATTGGAGAAAGGGAAAGTTGAGGTTATAGCTAATATTCCCTGATGATGTCTTGAACCGCAGGTATGGGTAAGAGTATCTTCGTTAACCCTTCTTGTGGGAATGTTATGAGCTTTTATCTCTTGTATGATATTATCGCTAAAATGTTTACTAAAGTAAACTTCCTCAATATATTTACCGGCTTTAAGGGCTTCACTTATTACTCTTTTACCGAATATTATTTCTCTTTGTATTTCGGTAAAATCTTGTTCCATAAGGGGAATCCTGAATAATTAAGCCTAAATCCATCAAAGATGATCTAATCTGGTCAGCTTCATCATATTTTCCATTTTTCCGTATATCCTGTCTATAGCTTAAAATCATCTCAATTATTTTTCTAACTTCTTTATCTTCTTCCACTTTTAAACCTAATATTTCCAGGGCTAAAACTATTTCTTCCATAGCTTTACCCAGTATAAGCTTAGAACCACCTTTTATCTGGTTAAGATCATTTAATAACTGAAACAACATCCCTAAAGATCCAGCATAGTTAAAATCATCTGCTAAATGCTCTTGAAATCTGGTAACAAAGCTATCTAATGTTTTAATAATACCCTGATCTTCAGTATGTTCTGCATTACTACCCTGGTTTATCATCATTTTGAAATGGTAATAAAAATCTTTTAATTTAAGAAGTGCTTCTGCTCCCTCATCTAACAGCTCGGGATAGAAATCCATCGGACTGCTATAGTGAGATTTGAGGAGGGTTATTCTAACCACCATCGGATCATAAATCTCCATTACTTTTTTTAGCGAGATAACGTTCCCCACAGATTTAGACATTTTTGACTCTCTGAGATTAAACAATCCTGCATGCATAAAATACCTGGCATAAGGAGTTTGTCCAGAATACGCTTCTGATTGAGCTATTTCATTTTCGTGGTGAGGAAACAGTAAATCATGCCCTCCTCCATGAATGTCAAAACCCATACCCAGATATTTTAAATTCATCGCCGAACATTCAATATGCCAACCTGGTCTACCTGGCCCCCAGGGGCTATTCCAATATGGCTCAGAGGGTTTGGCGGATTTCCATAAAGCAAAATCAAGGGCATCCTCTTTAGTCTCATTTGGCTCAATTCTTGCTCCTGACTTTAGTTCATCCAGTGACTGACCGCTTAATGCTCCATAGGCAGGAAATTCCCTAACCCGGAAATACACATCGCCACCTACCTCATAAGCAAAACCTTTGTTCATCAGCACCTCAACCATTTCTATAATTTCCGGGAGGTGAGCTGAAGCCCTCGGATAAAAAGAGGCTGGCTTAATATTTAAAGCTTTAACATCTTCAAAGTAAGATTCAATATATCTCTCGGCTAAAAATTGAGGGTGTTCCCCAAGATTTTTAGCTTTAGCAATAATCTTATCGTCAATATCTGTAAAGTTGGTTAGATAAGTAACCTTATTCCCAAAATACTCTAAGGTCCTCCTTATAACATCAAAAGTAACAAAGGCTTTGGCGTGACCGAGATGAAGGTGATCCTGGGTTGTTAAACCACATACATACATACTAACTTCACCCGAACACCTACTCTGGAAAACTTCCTTTTTTCGGGTTAAAGAGTTATAGATTAAAAGAGTATTTTTCATCTTCCTTTTTTAATCCACAGCTGGAGGGGCAATAGGGTCGGGTGGGATAGTGCCATCGGGTGGTTTAATGGGGAAAAGGTCATTCTGGATTTCCTTTTCATTCTGATTAAAAAAATGATTATATACAGCCACCCCAAATAAAAGGACCATCAAAACTGTGATTAATATTAAAACAGTAATTATTTTCTTAAAAATAGTATTATTATTTTTCATGCTTTATAAGTATAGCATCTAACCTTTTTAAAACTTCTTCTCTTCCGAGGGAAGAGGTTATGATATTTAATTCCACCCCTTTTTCTTCCCCAGTTAGGGCTTTTCTGATTAAAGGTAGGTAGCCCTTCTTAGGTAACCCCAGCAGTGGTGATAACTCGTTTAAAAATAAGTTAGCCTCATCAACAGTAAGGTCGCTTTCCCACAGCAAAACATTTTTTCGTACTCTTTCCAGAATTTCTTTTTCTGAAGGTGATATAGAAAATAATTCAGGAGAGTAAAAGTAAAACTTTATTCTTACTGGTAACTCTTCCAACATATGAAGACTGCTTTTAATGATGTTTATCAACTTCATTAATCTAATATCTTTTTTATCAACCTGGTAACCAGCTTTTATAAGGTAGGGTAGTGAAATATCAAAAAACTCTCTTTCATCCAGGTTAGAAATATGGTGATGGTTTATCCAACGAAGTTTCTCCTCGTCAAAAATAGCCGGACTTTTACCCACCCGGTTTAAATCAAATACTCTAATCAACTCCTCTAAATCAAACAACTCCCTCTCGTCACCGGCTGACCACCCCAACAAAGCAAGATAGTTGGTAATTGATTGGGGTAGGTAACCCATCTGACGGTATTCCTCAACTGCCATAGCCCCATGCCTTTTACTTAATTTTGTCTTATCTTTTCCCAAAACCATAGGAAGATGCCCAAAAAATGGGGTTTTCCACCCTAACTTCTGGTAAACAACTATCTGCCTCGGTGTATTGCCATGAAGATGGTCTTCGCCTCTTATCACGTGGGTTATCTTCATCAAATAATCATCAATTACTACAGCAAAATTATAAGTGGAGGTTTTATCGCTTCGCAGGATTATAAAGTCATCAAGATCCTCATAAGCAAAAACAAGGTTACCTCGAATAATATCTTCAACAACTATTTCTCCCTGCAACAGGGTTTTAACCCTAATAGCTGGTACAACGCCTTTTTCCTTCAACTCTATTCTTTCAATATCGCTTAACTCCCGGCATCTCCGATTATAACGGGGAACAGCTCCCCTAGCTACCGCTTCCTCCCTTTCGTTTTCTAAGTAATCTGCAGAACAAAAACATTCATAAGCTTTATTCTCTTTTAACAGTGCTTGCGCATACTCCTGATAAATAGCCAATCTTTCCGACTGTCTGTAAGGAGCATAAGGACCTCCAACATCAGGTCCTTCATCCCATCTCAGTCCCATCCATAGTAAATCTTCCATCATAGCCGTTTCGTATTCTTTTTTACTCCTGGTGGGGTCGGTGTCTTCAATCCTTAATACAAAAACACCTTTTTCTTTTCTGGCAAATAACCAGTTGAAAATTGCGGTTCTTGCGTTTCCCAGATGGAAATAACCGGTGGGGCTCGGTGGAAACCTAACTCTAATATTACTCATCAGTTTTCTCCTTTAACATACAGACCGCATAAGCTTCCATCCCTTTTTTCCTGCCAATAGGACCTAAACCCTCGCTGGTGGTAGCTTTTATATTTATTTTACTGCCATCTATTTCTAAAACCTGAGAAATATTATTTTTCATAACTCCATAAAACTCTTTCAAAACCGGCGATTCGGCAACAATGGTAATGTCAATATTTAATATTATAAATTTACACTCCAGGAGAATTTCCTTAACCCTATTTAAGAGAACCAGGCTGGAAATATTCAAATATTCTTTCTCCCCGGTGGGAAAAAATAACCCAATATCTCCTTTCCCCGTAGCACCCAACAGGGCATCCATCAGAGCATGTATAACTACATCTGCATCAGAGTGCCCTTTTAAACCTTTAGAATGGTTAATTACTTGACCTCCCAGGATTAACCGTCTTCCTTTTTTCAAAGGGTGTATGTCATAGCCAAAGCCCACTCTCATTTTTTATTTCTTCCCATTAAATATTCAGTAAAAACGATGTCCTCTTTAATAGTTACCTTAATGTTTTCAGAGTCTCCTGCTACGGGGTAAACTGAATAACCGGCTGCATAAACCAAGGAACCTTCGTCAGAAAATACTTCCCAGTTCTTAACCTTTTGATAAGCGGATAGTAACAAATCTTTTTTAAACCCCTGTGGGGTTTGTACTAATCTTATATATTCCCTATTCAAAGTATAAGAAACTCTTCCCTCAGAATCAATTGCCGCCACATTATCAAACACCTTTAACACAGGAACTGCACAACCTTTTTCTTCTGTGGTAGCCAGTATGTTTTGTATTAAATCATAAGATACTGCTGGCCTGGCTCCATCGTGGATTAACACCATCTCCACTTCTTTACTGATTGATTGAAATCCATTATGTACGGAGATGGCCCGGGTTCTACCACCTTCCTTTATTCTTAAATCCTTTTCACAGTAGTTTATAGGTAAAACTTTACTGAATAATTCCATTTCTCCGTCAGGTACTACCACCACAATTGGGTTTAAACCCGGGTATTTAAGAAAATTCCTCAGGGTATAAAGAATAAGAGGTTCATCTTTAATAAGGGATAGTAGCTTTTTTTCCGGGGATAAATATCTTAAGCCAAAGCCTGCTGCAGGAATAATGACACCAGTTTTCATTATCTTCACTTAGGTTTAGCAAATATCATCTTACCTGAGGATGTCTGTAAAATACTACTCACCGTAACTTCAATAGACCTTCCCAGGTATTTTTTCCCATCTTCAACCACAATCATAGTACCATCATCCAGGTATCCTATTCCTTGAGCTTGCTCTTTTCCTTCCCGGATAATTGCTACATTTAAGTCTTCTCCTGGAAGAACCTGTAACCTTAAAGCATAGCTTAACTCGCTCAGGTTTAATACCTTGATACCCTTTAACCTTCCTATACGGGTAAGGTTATAATCGTTGGTGATTAATATCCCTTTGAACTGCCTGGCTATTTCAACTAAAACCTCATCCACGCTAAGTAAAGCCTTTTTGGTCTCTACTACCTCAATGGGAAGTATCTTACTTTCTTTTACAGTATCCAGGGTATCAAGTCCCCTTCTTCCACGAGCTCTTTTAAGATAATCTGTAGAATCAGCTATTTTTTGGAGTTCACTTAAGACTACTCCTGGGATGACAATTATTCCTTCCAAAATTCCTGTTTGTAGAAACTCGTTGATTCTACCATCAATTATGGCGCTGGTATCAATAATATAGTGTTTGTAAACACTCTTTTTATCGCTTTTTATTGGTGTTAAAATTTTCTTTATTTCGTCTCTTTTTTTCCCGGAAATATAAGCCCCTAATAAAGAAAAAACAATTATCAGAAGAGCTTTTAAGTATTCACCAACAACCGGGATTAACTGTAAAAAAGGGAAAAAAAGTAAAGATATTGAGGCTCCTACAAATACTCCAAAAAAGAAAATTAATAAGTCAGGTATGGAAAAATTACTAAAAAGCTGGTCAATAATTGGTAAAAACCATCTCAGAAACTTTGCCAGATAAATTGCAATTAATGCCCCGACCAGGATGCCTGCAAAACCACCAAGTATAGCTATAATATTATTGTTATAGGGTAGTTTATAATAGTCGCTAAAAATATATCCCAGACTTACCCCGCTTATAGTAAATAAAATAATTACAAAAACTTTTAAAACTGATAATACTTTGTTTTCCATAACTCCACCCCTTTAGGATGTAAATACTTTTTTTAATCCACGAATTTCTTTTATAATCTTAACCTGTAAACCTGAATTTTTAAACTCTAAATTAGGCTCCTCAGGTATTATCACCTCCTTATATCCTCGCTTTAACAGTTCTTTTAACCTCCTTTCTAATTGCGGTACTTTTCTCACCTCACCTTGAAGACCTACCTCTCCAAGGTAGAACCTCATCTTATCAGGAGTGCTTTCATAATAACTGGAAAGCAGAGCTGCAATAATAGCCAGGTCGGCAGATCTGTCCTTAATATTAAGATTCCCAGTAGTACTAATATATACATCTGACCTGGCCAGGTTCAACCCGCATCTTCTATCCACAACCGCTAATAATTGCAAAGCCCTGTTAAAATCGACGCCGGAAAACACTCTCCTCGGATAAGGAGAAAAAGTCGGAGATATGAGTGCCTGTATCTCCGCCAGGTACAACCTACTTCCTTCTAAAATCATGGTCATTGAAGTTCCCGGAAGATGAGAAAATTCACCTAAACCTGCTTCCAACTCATTATCGGATACCTCTTTAAACCCCTTTTCGTTCATCTGAAGAAAAGCAATTTCCGAGGAAGAACCAAAACGATTTTTAGTAGTCCTGAGCATCTTTAAAGAACTTTGGCTGTCACCTTCTAAATAAAGCACTACATCGACCATATGTTCGAGAGTTTTAGGCCCTGCTATGACACCTTCTTTGGTAATATGCCCTATGATAATTAGTGGAACATTCCTCTCTTTAGCTATCTTTATTAAATTCTGAGCACATTCTCTAACCTGAGAAATGGTTCCTGCTGAACTGGGAATAGCTGTACTTTGTATAGTCTGGATAGAGTCAACAATCAGGGCTCCAGGATTAAGCGTTTCTACATCTTCTGCAATATTTTCTAAATAGGGGGTGTACTTGAAATATATATTATTTAAATTAATTTCCACTCTTCTTGCCCTGTCCACCAACTGTTCTTCTATTTCTTCTCCCGAAAAATAAATGACCGAGTTACTTTTTGCCAGTTCAGGTAAAATTTGTAATAATAGGGTGGATTTGCCTATACCCGGTTCTCCACTTAAAAGTATAGAAGAGCCAGAAACAATACCTCCTCCCAGAACATTATTAAAATTACTAAAATTGGTTTTTATTCTTTCATTTTTTACAGATAATCCTTCCGCTTTACTGGGGGGTTGTCTTTGAAGCGACGTTTTCTGCTTTTCCATTATATTAACCCTATCTAAAGCATCCCAGCTACCACAAGCAGGACATTTACCCGACCACTGGATACTGCTGAATCCACATTCACGGCAGAGATAATCAATTTTTGACTTTTTCATACCTGCTCGCTTTTTTTCTGAAGGATATTTCTTCTCCTTCTATATCAACCAGAATAGTATCATCGGCCTGGAAAGAAGATTTTAATATTTCTTCGGATAATGGATCTTCTATAAGTTTCTGAATCTTTCTTCTTAAAGACCTGGCACCATACTCTTTATCATAACCTAAAACAGCTAATTTCTCTTTCAAACCCTTAGAGAAAACAACGCTAAACCCCTGTAAAGCTAACTCGGTTTCAATGCGTGATAGCATTATATTTACGATTTCTAACATATTTCTCGGGGACAATTGTTTAAAAACTATAATGTCATCAATTCTATTCAGGAATTCTGGTTTAAAAGAGGTTTTTGCTTCTTCAAACATCCTGTCCCTCATTTTTTCATAATTCTCTTCCTGACTGATAAATGGTTTGAACCCAGGGGTCCTGGTATTAAAAATTTTCCCTGTTCCCAGGTTGGAAGTCATAATTATGATGGTATTAGAAAAAGATACCACTCTGCCCTGACCATCAGTTAATCTGCCATCATCAAATATTTT
>BBPF01003417.1_pt4 | contig 13347 bp, 6 predicted proteins | sample 1343921 | NCBI WGS metagenome assembly BBPF01 (sample SAMD00019090, study PRJDB2971) | groundwater metagenome | isolation source: The Cedars highly-alkaline
CGACCGACGCTTACCGCCGCGAGCCCTTCGCGGCGGATGTGAGCGAGGGCAAGAACGACCCCATCTACAACGCCCACTCCTACCACACCAAGGTGCCGCACAAGGCCATAATGCGCTACGTTTTGCACTACACCGAACCGGGGGACGTGGTTTTGGACGGCTTTTGCGGGACTGGGATGACCGGCGTAGCCGCGCAACTTTGTGGGGACAAGAAGACGGTCGAATCTTTGGGCTACCGGGTGGATGTGGACGGCACCATCTCTCAGCAGGAAACTGATGCCAACGGCAAGACAGCATGGCAGTCGTTTGCCAAGCTCGGCGCCCGTCGGGCCGTCTTAAACGACCTATCGCCTGCCGCTACCTTCATCGCTTATAACTACAACACGCCGGTGGATGTGCAGGCCTTCGAGCGCGAAGCCAAACGCATCCTGAATGAAGTGGAAGCCGAATGCGGCTGGATGTATGAGACCCGCCATACCGACGGTAAAACCAAGGGTAAGATAAACTACACCGTCTGGTCGGACGTCTTTGTCTGTCAGTCCTGTACCCGCGAGGTGGTTTTCTGGGAAGTGGCGGTAGATAAGGCAGAGGGCAAGGTCCGCGATGAGTTCCCTTGTCCGCACTGCGGGGCGATGCTGACCAAGCGACGCATGGAGCGCGCCTGGGTGACGAAACATGATAGATATCTGGATGCCACTGTCAGACAGGTCAAGCAGGTGCCGGTGCTGATTAACTACACCGTGGGCCAGAGGCGCTATGAGAAAACACCCGACGAATTCGACCTGGCGCTGATTGAGAAGATCGAGCAAAGTGAGATTCCCTATTGGTTTCCCACCGAGCGGATGCCAGAGGGGTACAACACGAAACAACCGAAGGTTTCGCATGGCCTCACCCACGTGCACCATTTTTATACCAAGCGGAATTTGTGGGTGCTTTCAGCGTTTCGTAAGCGTTGTACTACTGGTCCGCCACTTTTGTGGTTCAATTCTCAGTTAATCAACATCAGCAACCTGAACAGGTATCGCCCTAACGTTTCGTTTCCCTACAACCCTCTGAGCGGGACCCTGTACATCGGCTCGCAGGTCTCCGAGTCGTGCGCGTTTACAGCCTACAAAAACAAATTGAATCGGCTTGTTGAAGCGTTTAAGCAAATTGACCCCCCAAGCCTTATTAGTGCGCAGTCCACCGCTCAAGCTATGGAGGTGCCGCGACATTCCGTCGACTACATCTTCACCGACCCGCCCTTCGGCGGCAACTTGATGTATTCCGAGCTTAACTTTCTCTGGGAAGCCTGGCTCAAGGTTTTCACCAACAACAAGCAAGAGGCCATTGAGAACAAAGTGCAGGGCAAGGGGCTGCCCGAATACCAGCGGCTGATGACGAGCTGCTTTCAGGAATACTTCCGCGTGCTCAAGCCCGGGCGCTGGATGACGGTGGAGTTTCATAATTCGAAAAACAGCGTATGGAACGCCATCCAGGAAGCCTTGCAGCACGCCGGCTTTGTCGTCGCCGATGTACGCACGCTGGATAAACAGCAGGGCACCTTCAAACAGGTCACCACCGCTGGTGCCGTAAAGCAGGACATCGTTATCTCTGCCTACAAGCCCAACGGTGGCCTAGAGGAACGCTTTAAGCTCGAAGCCGGCACCGAACAAGGCGTTTGGGACTTTGTCCGTACACATTTGAAGCAACTTCCCGTTTTTGTTTCCAAGGATGACCAGGCCGAGGTTATCGCCGAACGCCTAAGCTACTTGCTTTTTGACCGCATGGTGGCCTTCCACGTCCGACGCGGCGTGCTGGTGCCGCTCTCTGCGGCCGAAGTTTACGCGGGGCTTGCCCAGCGGTTCTCCGAGCGGGACGGGATGTATTTTTTGCCTGAGCAGGTGTCCGCATATGATAAGAAGAGGATGACCGTAAAGGGAGTTCTCGAACTGCAAGTTTTTGTCACTAATGAATCATCGGCTATCCAGTGGCTGAGACAGCAGCTCGCCCGCAAACCCCAAACCTTCCAGGAGATTCATCCGCAGTTTCTCAAAGAACTTGCCGCTTGGCAAAAACACGAAAAGCCGCTGGAGCTTTCCGAACTGCTGGAACAGAACTTCCTCTGCCACAACGGCAAGGACGCAGTGCCCAGCCAGATTCACAGCTACATATCTACGAACTTCAAAGAGCTGCGCAACCTGCCCAAGGCGGACGCGGACCTGCGGGCCAAGGCCAAAGACCGCTGGTATGTCCCCGACCCGCACAAGGCCGGCGACTTAGAGAAACTCCGCGAAAAGTCGTTGCTCAAAGAGTTTGCGGAATACCGTGCCTCCGGTTTGAAGCGGCTCAAGGTCTTCCGCCTCGACGCCGTCCGCGCCGGGTTCAAAAAAGCTTGGGCTGAACGCGACTACGCCACTATCATCGCCATCTCAGACAAGATTCCCGACAGCATCCTCCAAGAAGACCCCAAGCTACTCATGTGGTACGACCAGGCATTAACTAGAACAGGGGGCGGATGATCTATGCCCAAAGCCAAGAGGTCGGTTGTGGCTGAACTAAAGAAACGCGCCATCAACTCTTTGGTGCTGGGCATCGAACTGTTTAACAGGCCACATGACCAGGGGCGTGCCGAGAGCGTTCTGATTCTTCTGCACCACGCCTTCGAGATGCTTTTGAAGGCGATCATCAAGGATAAGACCGGCAAAGTGCATGTGAAGGGAGGGAAGTATTCCTATGGGTTCGATAAGTGCCTGGAGGAGGCCCAGAACGAAACTAAAGTGATCAGTACTGATGAGCGGATTACTTTATCCATCTTGGATGCCCTCCGGAATACCGCCGTTCATTACTATCAGGAAGTGTCAGAAGACCTTCTGTACCTTCAAGCCCAAACGGCGGTCACGTTGTTTGACGACCTGCTCAACCGGGTCTTCGAGGTGCGACTCGCTGACTGCATCCCAGAACGTGTACTACCAGTTTCGACGCGCCCACCCAAGGACTTGAAATTGCTGATTGACAGCGAGCTGAGTCAGGTCGACGAACTCCTGCAAGCAGGAAGCCGCAAAGGAATCCAAGCAGCAGCTAGATTGCGTCCGATTCTGGCTCTGGCCACGGCGACTCGCGACGATGCAGAGCGGGTGACCGAAGGCGAACTGCGAAAGGCCATCAACAGAAGACGGCGGGGAGATGACTGGAGCATCATTTTTCCGGAGGTCGCTCAACTCAAACTTGATACTCAAGGTGATGGTACTCAGATCTTTCTCCGTATCAAGAAGGACGCCGTCATTGCGGTTCGCGTTGCCAGGGACGGTGAGCCGGTCGCCGGGACGCTGATCAAGCAGGAGGTTAACATCTGGGACAAGTACAACCTTGGTAGGGATGATCTCGCCAAGAAGCTCGGCATATCCGGACCGAAGACCAGCGCTTTGATACTTGAGCTGAAGATACAGGATGATCATGACTGCTTCATGGTGTTGCGGAGAAAGTCCTCGAGCTTTAAGGGTTATAGCAAGAAGGCACTAGATCGGCTCCAGCTCGCCATAAGCAACGGGATCGATGTGGAGGATATATGGGAAAGGCACAGATATAAGTTTGGAGCCAAGAAACGAAAATGATGGAAGCTTCGCACAGGGGACATAAAAACTACAGCCCCGACCATCAAGGGGAACTAAAGCCTGCTCAAGCCCGAGCCTAGAGGGCTGGAGGAAGGCTCAATCAAGAACATCGGGATAGATAGCCCAATGGATCAGCTATGCTAGGGGGATGATGCGGTGATTGAAAAAATTGTCAGCGTAAAGAACATCGGGCGGTTCCGCGATTGCAGGCCTCACGGAGACATGACCTTTCGGAAACTAACCCTGCTTTTTGCCGAGAACGGGCAGGGCAAGACCACTCTTTGCGCGATTCTCCGCTCGCTCCAGACCGGTCAGCCCGAACTCATCGCTGAACGCAAGACACTGGGCGCAACCGGTCCGGCTTCTGTCAAGATACGACTTGACGGAAGCATCCTCACTTTTAATGACGACAAATGGTCTGCCACCCATCCGGATATCGCCGTATTTGATTCAGTATTTGTCCATGACAACGTGTATGCTGGGGATTATGTGGATCATGAACATAAGAAGAATCTCTGCCGCGTTATTGTCGGGGCGCAAGGGGTACAACTCTCCAGGCGGATTGAAGAACTGGACGGCGCGATCCGCGAGGTAAACATCGATATCAGAACGAAGAAAGACGCCGCATCAACCACACTTCCAAATAGAGTGACGATTGAGGCCTATCTGGCATGGCAACCTGTCGAAGGCATTGGGACCAAAATCCAGCAGAAGAACACCGAGATAGTTAAACGCCAGCGCACCTTGGAGAAGGCGATGGAGATACAGTCTAAAGGCTTGCTTGCGAAGATCCTTCTGCCCGCGTTCCCGTCCGATTTTCTCACCATCATCACCAAGCAACTGGCCGACATAACCGCCGATGCTGAAGCTCGCGTTCGCCAGCAAATCAACGCTCACAGCATGGGAAACCAGGGCGAGGTATGGCTTTCTCAAGGGGTGACCTTTGCTGCCGATGATAAATGCCCTTTCTGCGGGCAAGGCATCAGCGGAAACGAGTTGATTGCTGCTTACCGGACGCAGTTTAACGCCGCTTATAAGGCATTAAAGCAAGAGGTTGCGCAACTTACTCAGCGCGTCACTAATACGATTGGGGAACCCTCACTCAACGCCGTACAACAAACGCTTTCCAGCAACTTGACGCTCATCGAGTTCTGGAGGCAATTCACCGAAATGACCGTGCCTGAGTTCGGCTTCGAGGATGTCCGGTCGAAATACACAACGCTGCGCGACCTTGCGTCGGCGCTGGCCCAGCGAAAGCAGCATTCCCCGACGGAGTCCATCACACCCGGCGATGATTTTCAGACCGCGCTTGGCGCGGTAGCATTGCTTCAAGAAACAGTAGAGGGATACAACGCCGCAGTGGAGCGAGCCAACGCGCTCATCAACGAGCAGAAATCCGCAGCCCAGCAAGGAACAGCCATCGATGCCTTGAAGAAAGAACTTGCCGACCTAGACGCGAAGAAGAAGCGGTTTGAGCCGGAAGTCGTTCAGGCCTGCAAGGAATACCAAAATGCGCTTAAAGAAAAAACTGCCATTGAGGAGAAGAAGGCCGCGGCGAAGGCACAGCTTGACGCGCATTGCCATCTGACTTTTCAGACTTATCAATCGTCCATCAATGCGTTCCTGGATCAGTTCAACACCGGGTTTAGAATCGCAAACTCACAGCATCGGTACACGGGCGGCACGCCCAGTTGTCATTACCAGATTGAAATCAACAACAATGTCGTTACCCTTGGTGATTCACAAACGCAATCCGGCACGCCTTGCTTTAAGACAACCTTGAGCTCAGGTGATCGAAGCGCATTGGCGCTGGCATTCTTTTTGGCGGCAATGAAGCAGGATGAGGGAATCGGAAACAAGATAGTCGTTCTAGATGACCCCTTCACAAGTCAGGATCGCTTTCGGCGCACCTGCACTCAACAACTGATACGCGAACTTGCAGACCGGGCCAAGCAGGTTCTCGTACTATCCCATGACCCACACTTTTTGAAACTCATCTGGGACGGCTCTCCCGCAGATGACATCAAAGTACTGCAAGTGTGCCGTACTGGAGACAACACGATCATTGGAGTGTGTGATATCAAGGCCGAGACCCAATCCACCTACTTGAAGGACTATTCTGTGTTGCTTGCTTTTTATCGAGACCGTGAGGGTAGGGCTTTGGACGTGGCGCGTTCAATACGTCCGTTCATTGAAGGGCTTTTCCGTGCCCACTTCCCAGGTCATTTTCAACCGAACGAATGGCTCGGGAATTTCATCGCAAAGATTAGGGCTGCCAGCGACACCGATGGTCTGTCTCATGCAAAGGCAGATCTTACCGAAATCGAGGCGATAAACGATTACTCCAAGAAATACCATCACGAGCAGAGCCGGAACGCCGATTCCGAACCTTTATCAGAAGACGAATTGCACGGTTTTGTAAAACGAACACTTAGGTTGGCCGGAGGCAGCTAAGGCATTAACCAGAACGGGGGGCGGATTATGAACGAATGGAAATGGAATGGCGCAAGGTGGTGGAAATTTGATTTTCACGCGCACACACCAGCATCCGACGATTACGGAAAAGGGGCTTCTCAGCCCCAGCTCAGGGATCGCACGCCGAAAGAATGGTTACTTGACTACATGCGGGCTGAAATCGACTGTGTGGCGATCACCGACCATAACAGCGGCGCGTGGGTTGACCAACTGAAGTCGGCATTGAGCGAACTGGATGCGGAGAAGCCGGATAATTATCGGCCCATCTTCCTGTTCCCGGGTGTCGAGATCTCCGTCAACGGCGGCACTCATGTGTTGGCAATTTTTGGCACCGATAAAACTACGGCGGACATCGACAGCCTGCTCGGGGCCGCCGGGTTCACCGGAACAAAAGGATCGAGTGACGCTGTCACAACCAGGTCGTTTATCGAGGTGGTCCGCGCCATTGTCTCTGTCGGTGGCATCGCCATTCCTGCACATGTTGATGAGTATAATGGGCTTTTCAAGCAGGCAGGGACGACCTTGCAGCAGGCATTGGATTGCTGCGACGTCTTTGCGATGGAACTGGTGGATGCAACTTTTCGGAAACCACAGACCTATATCGACAAGAAACTCAAGTGGACTGAAGTGCTCGGATCGGACGCGCATCAACCGACCGGCGATTCTGGGCAAAATTATCCTGGTTGTCGTTTTACCTGGGTGAAAATGGGGAATCCCAGCATCGAAGGATTGAGGCTTGCGCTTCTCGACGGTTCGCTTTCAGTGTTGCGCTCCGATGCCGCGCAGGGCGACCCGAACGAACACACGGGAATGGCTATCGAGTCCATCGAGGTTGAGAAAGCGCGCTATATGGGAAGACCGACCGCCTTTAAACTCGATCTGAGTCCATGGATGACTGCGGTCATTGGAGGGCGCGGGACAGGAAAGTCAACCCTAATTGAGTTTCTTCGTCTAGCCTTGCGGCGGGACAAGGAACTGCCGGAGGCCTTGAAAGACGATTTCGAAAAGTATACCAAAGCATATGAGGGCCGTGAGGAAAGCGGGCTGCTGACGAACGATACCACAATCCGTGTCGTATATCGAAAAGATGAAACATCCTATCGCATTCAATGGAATGAAAACGGCACGCTCGATCCCATTCAGGAACTGACCTCCCAGAGCTGGCAAAGAGCCGAAGGCGACATCCAGAAGCGGTTTCCCGTGCGAATGTACAGCCAGAAGCAGATTTTTCAAATGGCCCGCACGCCTCTCGCATTGTTGGAGATCATCAATGATGCGCCCGAGGTGGACTATACTGCCTGGGAGTTTCGCTGCAAAACTGAAGAGCAGCAGTACCTATCGTTGCGCGCGAAGATGCGCGAGATCGAAACGGGGCTGTCCGAGGAATCTAGGCTCAAAGGCGAACTGGAGGATGTGAAGCGCAAGCTGGTTATCTTCGAACAGTCCGGGCAGGCTGAAACTCTCAAGGCGCTACAGAAAAGGCGTCGTCAGCTTCAGGCAGTCGAGGCGTGGGAAGCTGGGCTGGACGATGCCGGACGCCGCTTGCGTGAAATCGCCGATAAAGTCAGCCCTGACAACTTGGATGAGACAAGTTTCGATAAGGATAGCGCGGAAGACGCTCGGCTGCTTGCATTGGCTCAACAAACTATCACGTCGGTCGAGGCGATTGCTGCGGAGGTCAAGACTCTGGCAGAGAGGGCAGACGGTGTTGTCGCCAAATGGCGGGAGGAAAGGGACGCATCCGCATGGAAAGCCGCAACGGATAAGGCAGTTCAGGATTATGAGACTCTTCAGGAGCGTCTTAAAAGCGAGGGCGTAACCGATCCTTATGGGTACGGTGTTCTCGTTCAGCGGCGCCAGCAAATTGAGGGGCAGATCAAGGAGTTGGAAGGGCGCAAGAATCAGATCATGGGATTAGACAAACAAGCCAGCGAGTGCCTTGAGCGGCTGGCGGCATTGCGTGGGAAGATTACGGAGCGACGGGAATTATTTCTAGACAAGGTGTTGGATGGCAATTTGTATGTGCGGATTTCCGTTGTTCCGTATGGTGCGAAAGAGACGGTCGAGGCCCAGTTTCGCCAGCTGGTTCAGCTGGAGCAAGGTCGCTTCGAAAAGGATATCGGCACACCCGAAGGTGAAGGTCTGCTATGCGAGATATACCGAGATAATCCAACCGTCTCCGCCATCGAGCAAAGGTTGAGTACTCTGAAGAAAAGACTCAGAGACACCGCCCGCAACTCGCAGCAAGCACAGGTCGCCGACAAACGGTTTGCCAGCCACCTTGCCAAGTTGCCGCCGGAGACGTTGGACAAACTGGACTTTTGGTATCCGGAAGACTTCCTGAACGTCGAGTATAGCACTTCGACCGACCGGCAGTCGTTCCGCCCGATTCAGGAGGGGTCGCCCGGACAAAAAACGGCCGCACTTCTGGCCTTCCTGCTTTCCTACGGCGACGAACCGCTTATTCTCGATCAACCAGAAGACGACCTCGATAACCACCTGATTTACGATTTGATCGTAACCCAATTGCGTGAAATCAAGCGACGCCGGCAGGTCATCGTCGTCACGCACAACGCCAATATTGTTGTTAACGGAGATGCCGAGCTTGTAATCGCCTTGGAGGCGCGGGGCGGGCAGACACAAACAGAGGTCGTCGGGTGTCTTCAGGAGAAGGTCGTACGGCATACTATCTGTAATGTTATGGAGGGCGGCGAGAAGGCCTTCAGGCAACGCTACCGCCGTATAGCACTGGAGGGGCATCATGTTTGATAGCATGGAAGAACTGCTGCGGAAGATACGCCTTGGCGAGGACACTTCACTCGAACTTAAGACCGTTCGCTTTAGAGGAGAACGGGTTTCCGAACCGAGGCGTGAAGATCTAGCCGACGAGCTGGCCGCTATCGCGAACACTCACGATGGCGTACTGGTGCTCGGCGTGAATGACAAGACGCGAGAGGTTGATGGCATTCCGCTTGCGAATCTCGAAGCCGTGGAGCGTTATGTGTATGAAATTTGCAATGAAAGCATCAGGCCCCCCGTACTCTTTCGGTCTTTTCGCATGGAACTACCCGACAGCACGGGGGTGCTCCGACCCATTCTCAAGGTGGACATTCAGCGCAGTCTCTTCGTGCATGAAAGCCCTGGAGGCTACTTTCATCGTCAGGGCAGCTCTAAGCGGAAGATGCCGCCGGAGTATCTTGCCCGTCTATTTCAACAACGCAGTCAGGCCCGGCTGATTCGATTTGAGGAACAGCCCGTTCCGCAATCGGGTGCCAGTGATTTGTCCGAGGAGCTTTGGCGTAGATACACAACCGGTTCCGATGAGGCTGCGGAGATTGTTCTGCTAAAGCGAAATCTTTTATCGAAAGAGGAGAACGGAGCGATTCGTGCATCCGTGGCAGGGATCTTATTTTGCTGTGAACGTCCGGAACGGTTCCTGCCCAGCGCTTTTATTGAAGCCGTCCGTTATCGTGGCGTTGGGCAAGACTCCAACTACCAAATCGACGCACAAAAGATCTATGGCCCTCTGGACCTACAAATCAAACAGGCAATGGCCTTTCTGAAGCGAAACCAGACTGTTATCGCCACAAAGGAACTGCACCGGGTTGAATTCCCACAGTTTAGCGAAAGGGCTGTTTTTGAAGCGGTCGTCAATGCAGTGGCGCATCGCGATTACTCTGTATTCGCATCAAAGATTCGATTCTTTATGTTTGATGACCGACTAGAAATCTATTCGCCAGGCGCCCTGCCGAATACGGTGACAATTGATAGCATGGCTCTGCGCCAGGCTACTCGTAATGAACTGATGACAAGCTTACTTGCGGAAACGCCAGTTGCGGAAACGGTTGGCGATGTAGGACGAAGTTTCTATATGGAAAAGCGAGGAAATGGCGTTCCGATCATTCTGCGTGAGAGCGAAAGGCTTTCTGGCAAGAAACCAGTTTATCGACTTATCGATGATTCAGAGTTGCTGCTTACCATTTATGCCGCGGGAGCAGAACGAGTAGATGCAAATTGATGCAAATGGCTGCTACTCCAGCCCGACCCACGGGTAGTTTTGTCAGTTTATTGCGTGTTGGACACTCTGGTGTGAGACTGTCTGCCGCGTCTGGCTGCCCAGGCCGTGATTTTACGCAGACCATGAACCGATATCTTCAGGCGAGGCGGTGAAATATGTTCGATACAAAGGAAGCTCTGTTAGCACAAATCCGTCTAGGCGAAGACAGTCGCTTAGAGCTTAAGGCTGTAACTTTTCGCGGCGACCGCGTTGTGGGGCCTCATCCGGAGGGACTGGCGGACGAGATTGCCGCGTTCGCCAACAGTTCCGGCGGCGTGCTTGTCCTTGGGATTGACGAGCGGACACGAAAACCGCACGGGATGAGCGTCGAGGCGTTGACCGAATTAGAGCATTGGTTACAGGGTGTTTGCAATGACCGGATCAAACCGCCTCCATTGTGCCGCATCGAGAAATGGGAGCTGCCGGACAGCGCTGGCAATCCTGCGCCCGTCTTAAAAGTGAACATACCGCGAAGTTTGTATGTGCATGAGAGCGCAGGCGGCCATTTTCATCGCCTTGGTAGCAGTAAGCGCAAAATGACCACTGAGTACATCACTCGTTTAGGTCAGCAACGTAGCCAGACGCGAATGATCCGTTTCGACGAGCAACCGGTCGTGCAGGCGCCTCTTGTGGCGCTCGACTACGCGCTCTATGAGCGGTTCCGCACGCCGCGTACCCGCGACGAGGGCTTGGATTTATTGCTCAAACTGGGAATTGTTGCCTTGGACGACCAAGGTCTTTGGCATCCTTCCGTGGCAGGAATCTTGATGGCCTGCCGCGAGCCGCGGGAATATATGCCGAATGCATTCGTGCAGGCGGTGGCCTATCGCGGAACATCGCCAGTCGCTACGGACAGCATTTTGCCCTACCAATTGGATGCCCGAGATATTTCGGGACCATTAGACGAACAAGTCCGAGAATCCTGCCGTTTTGTTGCAAGAAACATGAAGGTCGCCGGCATTAAGGACTTGGGGCGCAGAGATATCCCGCAGTATGACCTGACGGCCGTTTTCGAGGCTATGGTCAACGCTGTGGCGCACCGGGACTATGCGATCTACGGGTCAAAAGTCAGGCTTAAAATGTTTGCCGACCGTCTGGAAATTTACTCGCCGGGGGCCATCCCGAATACCATGACGATCGAAAGTCTCATGTACCGTCAATCGGTCCGTAATGAGACATTGACTAGCCTGTTGGCCAAGTGCCCTGTACCAACCGATATCGCTTGGGTCAATACCGATCGCCGCACCCTGATGGACAAACGCGGCGAGGGCGTAAGAATCATCATGGAAAACAGCGAGCACCTGTCTGGCAAGCGTCCTGTATACCGGTTGGTCGATGATTCCGAGCTTATACTCACCCTGTTTGCCGCCGGCAAGGATGATGCTGATGCAACAGTATGATGGCCAATGGCGATATTCCCCCGAGCAGATGCATTTCCATCTTGGGGAAGTATTCCAGCCCGTGCTCCCCGAGGATATCAAGGCATTAAAGAAGATTGCTCCGGTAACGGGCCCGAACGTCCCTCCCGCTAATGCCTGGCGGATGTTCGCGCAGGTGGTTGTGCCGATGGATTCGGTCAAGCCTCTAGAAAAGCGCCGTGGCTGGACTGCAGCGCAAGTGGTCGATTACAATCGGGAGCGTTTCGAAGACCTGATGTCTGCAGGATGGGACATGATTATCGTGGATGAGGCCCATCGTCTAGGTGGAAGCACCGACCAGGTGGCCCGTTTCAGGCTCGGCCAGGGATTATCAGAAGCGGCGCCATACTTGCTGCTTCTTTCGGCTACTCCTCATCAGGGTAAGACCGACGCCTTTCATCGGTTGTTATCCCTGCTAGATGCTGATTATTTTGCGGATATCGGCAGTGTAACGCGGGAACGGGTTCGCCCATATGTAATACGGACCGAAAAGCGTTCTGCTATTGACGCTGAGGGGAACCCGTTATTTAAGCCCCGACGTACGCAGCTAGTCCCAGTCTCCTGGGAAGAGCGTCACCGCAGTCAGCAGCTCCTCTATGAGGCGGTCACCGATTACGTCCGCGAGGGCTACAACCAGGCCATGCGGGAGAAGCGAAGCTACATCGGCTTTTTGATGATTCTGATGCAGCGTCTGGTGGTTTCCAGCACGAGTGCCATTGAGACGTCGTTGGCACGTCGTCTTGAAGTTCTATACGATTGCGAACAGGGTGGTCCAGACGCCAAGGCCGAGGCGCTGCTTGACTGGCTTTACCGTCTTCAGGCTGAAGAGGGTGACCCCGGACTCAAGGCTTTGGTGTTTACCGAGTTTGTGCCCACTCAGAAGATGCTGCGGCGATTTCTGACGGAGCGCGGGTTTTCGGTCGTCTGTCTCAACGGCTCCATGGATATGGATGAACGCCAGCGTGTGCAGCTATCCTTCGCTAAAGATACCCGCATTCTTATCTCCACTGACGCCGGCGGGGAGGGCTTGAACCTCCAGTTCTGTCATGTGGTGATCAACTACGACATCCCCTGGAACCCGATGCGGCTCGAGCAACGAATTGGCCGGGTTGATCGCATCGGGCAATCGCACACCGTCCGCGCGATCAACTTCGTCTTTGAGGATTCGGTCGAACATCGGGTCCGTGAGGTGCTCGAGCAGAAACTCGCCGTGATCTTCGCGGAGTTCGGCATTGACAAGACCGGCGACGTCCTCGACTCGGCCCAAGCGGGGCGCATGTTCGACGATATGTACGTCGAGGCCATCCTCAACCCCGAAAAGGTAAAGGACTCCGTGGAAAGCGTGGTTACCCGCTTGCAGGAGCAGCTACGCGAGGCGCGGATTATGACGTCCGTGCTTGGTGCAACCGAAAACTTGGAGCCCGGCGAAGCCCAGCGTCTGCTGACTCATCCCTTGCCACATTGGGTCGAGCGTATGCTTCTGAGCTACCTAAAGGCGCATGACTTGGCCATGCGGCTTCCTCGCTTTGCGCCGGGTCAGCCAATCCCCATCGTGTCGATCCCAGGTCTTTTGGCCGACAACGGCACGTTCTACATGGCCACGGCTAGACATGTGTGGGATCAACTCCTTGGAACAAGCGCTCAAGTGAAGTCGGTTCTCGATACCGCAGCTTCTCAAGCCGTCTTCGAAAGATTGCAGAGCGCTGCGGAGGAACACGGAAAGCCCGTCTACGAAGCACTCGTGCAAGCACACCTAACCAACATCGCACGTGAGCGCGAGAAGGCCGACTATGCTTTTGCCGCC
>BBPF01000743.1_pt8 | contig 13332 bp, 18 predicted proteins | sample 1343921 | NCBI WGS metagenome assembly BBPF01 (sample SAMD00019090, study PRJDB2971) | groundwater metagenome | isolation source: The Cedars highly-alkaline
GAATATAGTCAACTACAAGTCTACCAGCACAACACTTAGAGAAAGGTGGCACACTCGTGTGCACCACCTTTTCCTATAACTACCTTAGAACACCCTCATCAGTCTTACACTTTCGACTGGCTCCGCACAAGTGTCTTCTTCGTTTAATGTCCGCCCAAGTAACTCTAATGCCCAAGACTCGGACAACTCTGGCCTATCAGAGTAAGTCCCAACTAAAGCTACAGACAACTCCGAATCACCACTGTTTACTAGATGATGCCCAAGCACAGCAGCATAGTTAGCACCCCTAGTGAGAAAGACTGGTTCCAAGTCATGCAAGAAACTTTGAAACTTGGTTAACCCGAGTTGAGCAAGACAAGCCCGCAACACATACTCCCTATCATGCGCGAAAGCAGACAACACATAAAATGGTTTTGTATCGTTAAGAATGCACTTACGTGGAATAGACACCACATAGAGCGGTACAACAAAATTAGAATACGGCATAACACAAGAAAACACACCGCCACTGGTGAAATCGAGTACAACTTCCTCATTTTTCTTTGCCTTGTACGCAATGTACCCCATCAACTCTCGCCAACTGTCGTTGTCCAATATGATATCCTCTAAGACTACTTTTTCCCCAGTAACGGTTAAACCAGCAAGCGTGCCTCCTACTTCATCACCATCTAGTTGTAGCGCTTTGATACTAGAAAACACGAACACACCATCATCGCCTATGACAGTTATTGTTACCATCCGACATACCACCTTTCATTTTCCACTCCTAATAAATAATATGCCGTTAAAACTGCGATATATAAACATAAGGTGCTAGTTTTAACCGCCTTAAGCCCCATACACATAATAACACGGAGAACAAACATATCAGATAAACTACCAATGCTTTATAAAGCGATCCAACCTGAACCGCGAGTTACCCCAAATGAAATACGCCACACCATCAACCATAACATACAATTTTGATTTGAAATAGATTCGCTTGTCTTTACCACCCTCGTAATACCCCGAGCATAAGAAATACCCGAATACAGATTCTCCTCTAGGACAGATAACGACTAACTCTACTGCACTATAGTTAGTAAGCGCAAGAGAAGCCACACTCCTTAACTCACCAGCCTCTGCCAATGCTACCAAGTGCGCTTTAGATAAGTCTATGGCGCGCCCGTATTTCGCCAAATCATGCCTTGCATCCTCAAGTAAACTTTGTTTAGCCCCCATATACTTGCCCTCCCTTAATTTACTTACGCACCACACAAATCTACCTCACATCTGGTACTGGTACACCAATCCTATTGCAAAGATACTTGACTTGGCTAAGCGTAGCGCACCAAGCTACATTGGTGCTCGCTGTTTCCTGTGTATCTCGATTTCCTTCATTCATAATGATAACCCAACTAGCACCACCAACATGCAACCCATTACGCAATTTCGTTAACCCGAAATGTGCATCAACAACCTTATCATCATACCCCAAACACCGATTGTTCAGCACCTTAGTTACAACCAAGGAACTATCCTTTGTTTCAAGATATGCCCTCGCCATCTCCACTGTCAAACAAACTGGCACTAAGACTTTTTTACGCACAACACCACCAACCCCCCTCGAGTAGCTTATTAACACAAGATAGTTAGCACTGCAGAAAATAATGCTACTACATAACCGCAACATCCAGCGCGCTAAAACCAGAAATAATTGACCGCCTGTCCGAACCAGCCCCAGTCTGCTTACTACCTAATATGCTAGAATAAATGAAAAATAGGGCACGAATTTCTTCGTGCCCCACAATCCACCTACTTTACGACCAAGCAAAATCACCTTTAGCAGAGGACAACCCCATCATCTTGGTATGCCACAACTGGAGATTATCTGTACACGCCATTACGATGTTGCCTTTAGCACCCTTTTCGAAGTACATGAACACGGTATCCGAAAAGTAACTTGCATGACTGAATACTACACTACTCAACAACTCGGCGCGGATACTAAACGAGTACTCCCCATCACCTTTTGCCCGAATTACGGGAACACTTTGCGTCATGCTCTTAGAAACGACAGAGAAAGACCCCACACCATCAATTACTTTGACCTCAATGAAAACTGCATCCGAACTTAGACTGATGCGCTTGATTACGTCAATTAGATACATCTTATCTAACTCTATCCCATTGACAGGCAGAGATACGAAGTTTGTTACATCAAAGGCTTTCGCCATATCTGCACACTTGATTAGTGCTACAGACGTAGAATTCTTCACTGTGAGATGAACCAAGCCATTGCCTTTCTCTTCCCTGCAAAAAGAGAATGAATCCTCACTTGAGATAAAGCTTTTTAGGAACGCTACCACACTATTCGGTAGACGGAAACCGCTAAATTCCGGCGATAGTTTATTGCCCATCAAAGCCACATAGGTGGACAGAACAGAGTAATAATAGTCTGTACCGAACATTACATTCATAGTGGCCTCTCTGGTCTCTTTTGCTACAGTAGGCAGTAACGCATTTATAAAGACCAAAGCGTCAGCACTGGTTATGTTGATTCCATTAGTGTCCACGACTATCTTCTGGATATCATTTTTAATAATATCCTTTAACCGACTCTTGGTAATGCGATACTTACTAGTCTGCTTGTAGGTATCAGCATTCTGCATTTCGTCATCCAGAGCAACCTCATGGATTAAAAGAATTGCCTCGTTCTCTTTTATTACGAACTCAACACTTTCGACACGTGTACGCTTTAACCCCTTGAGAGCAGCCAAGACATCGTTGATATCTTTTGCACGTAACTGAACGAAGGTTTCTTCGTTTGGTGCGCCTTCAAAGTTTACCTCACAAGTTACCTTTGTAGCACTAATGATATTCCCGTTACTTCCTACAAAATTGACGACACCATCTTTAATCCAGATGACCAGATTTTTATGCTCGTCTTGTAGCATCTTATCGTTCACAATTGACGAAACTGTCAACATCGCATTGTCGACTACAGCAAAATCCATTTTCAATATCACGTTTGCTTCCTCCTACTAACTACTAAATTTAACGCTTTTGCCAGCTAGCATATTCTCGAACGACTTATTCAAGTCTACCGCAGGTGCTTTACCCCAACCGGCAGGAGTGAATTGTTGCTGACTTACATCCTCGACCGGAGTTGCCACTGGAGCTACAACTGGAGCTACAACAGGAGCTACAACAGGAACTGCCTTAGCAGGAGCATAAGCACCACTTTCAATGCTTAAAATTAAAGTGTTCAACGCCTCATACTCCACTTGCAACTTACTGAACATAGTTTCGTACTCCGATTGCAGGTTAGTATCATCCAACTGCACACCATACTTCTGCTTATACGCCTGTACTGCTTTCTCGTATGCTTCCTTGGCAGCCTCCAATGCACCTAACTTTCTTTGCCTGTCACTGTTCAACGCCATCGCTTTTTTGTTTAACGCCTCTACCATTAATGGTGTGATTTTCATTACTTTTTCTCTCCTTCTACTTTCTCTAAATACGAAACCGCTAACTCTGCCGCCTCTTTGTCTAACCCAGCCACACGCATAATTTGAGAACGATAATCGCTAGCCCCACCTATGTTATAAGTCTGCAATTCCGAAAGGATTTTAGAAAGTTCCTCGACATTGAGGATAGGCACATCCAACACACCATCATCCTCTTCACCCGTAATATCGTCATATGTTAGTGCGAATATTTCGGTGTGTGGTTTGAGATAGAAATCTTCTTGACTTAGGCTTACATTATCGGCATCCGATGCGATTATAATGCCGAAACACTTATCCCACGTATCCCCCTTCTTAGGTCTAGTTAACGAACCTGGATAGTACAATGAGATATCCTTGCCACCGATTGACGTTTGCGCCATACGTTGAGAAGGATTGTGAATATGCCCACTGATAACCATATCGATACCCGCGAAGTTTTCCATGCTAGAGAGCTCTAAACCGCCAGAAGCCCGAAACCAAGTCGTTACCCCATCCACCTGAAAATTAGCATGTGCTAAAGCTACGTTATACTTGTGTTCCGCTAGATTGATGGTCCTCAACTCAGACCCATAGTCTACGAAGTGATACCGCACAGCACCTAGGTCTAACTCAGAGGTTACTTTGATTACCCCTAGCGAAACAAGAAACTCAAAGTCTGTTAACTCACTACCGAAATCATGATTACCCCTAACCGAATAGACACCACCATCAGTAATAGTGTTAAGCCTCTGCAACCACTTCATTATAAGTAATAGTACCGGTCTGGTTTTGAACGTACTATCCCGCATACCAATCAAATCACCTAAGAAAAACAGATGCGTGACTTTATGCTTCTCGACAGCCTCAGTGATTGCCTCCATTGCGTCAAAACAGTTTTGCAGATAGTCCACGTGCCGTCCTGAGTACCTGTCTGACAAGTGCAGATCAGCGACTATCAGTGCCTTAAAATCCGTGTTACCAGTCATGCTCTACCCCTCTTCTCACAGGACTACCGTATTACAATTGGAACAAATCTTGAACTGATATTCTGCCGCCAGCTTTGCCAACTCCCTAGTTGCCTCTTCTGCTTCTTTGTGCACCGCCGCAAAATCAGTACTGACCTGCCACCACTCATTAAACAGTTTTCCAACACTCAAAATATCAGAACACCTATCCATCGAAACTACACCAACCTCTGGTGGCAACCCTACGTTCAATGAATCACGCAAAGTCACTATGCCAGACAACGCAAAAACTCTAGAATAATCAATTACAGGTGCCTCCGGAGGAATCACTATTTCTGTCTGATTTCTGAGCTCAAATAAGCTAGTTATGGCTAGGAAATTCGACATGTCTACAACCGGTAATTCGTCATATATCCGAAAATCAACGATTATTTCCTTCTTAGTGCGTAGAGCGTCTATATACTCGGTCCTAGCCTTGCTAAGTCCTAATTTTTCGATGCTCTGCTCCAAGGATAGTAGACTGACATCATCCGCAACCTTTATGTTACTAAGTTCACCGCGAAGGGTAGACAAACTATTTGAGAGGTTGATAAGTTCCGTCTGCCGGACATTCTTATCCTCATTCAATTTCTTGGACGCTTCAGCCAAGAGCTCACTCTTGAGGACAGAATTTAAGATTTTGTAGTTGTCCCCACCTGTAGTGTTGATTAGGAACAACTTGTCAGTATTTCGGCGAACATTTAGTTTCTCATCGGTGTACTCATCCTGTATGACCCCTAAATACGTAACAATGACGTCCGGAGTATCCGACATGGCAGCGATACCATTATCTAATCTATTGGTATACACTACCTTACCGGCTTTACGCATCTCCCATACGGAATTACCATTTCGGTACTTGTAACGATTAATCTCTACCCCATCATCGAACTCTAGCCCGATACCAAGAAAATCCTCACCATCTTTTATGAACTTGACTTGGTCATTTGGGTACGCATTGTAGAATATAATCTCCAACGCACGAGTCACAGCAGACTTGCCACTATCATTATACCCACAAAGCGACAAAATGTTCGACTCATCAAATTCTAGTCTGGCTTTTGCAATAGACATAACATTAACAAGTTCAATAGCTAATAGTCTACTCACTACATTAAACCCCCTTTCCTATACTTATAGGATATATGCACCAAAAGATGTAACCTTTAATTTTCCACCAAACCAGATACTAATATAGTGGCTTCTTCTTGGTTATATCCTATTTGCCAGAAACACATATCAAGGATTTTCATCTGAGGATACTCCACGCCCTCACAGGAGATAGTGCGTCTCCAACTTTCAAAGCAGTCACTGTTATCTACATAATACTGGGAAAGGTTGTGTATGCTCTTTGAAGTAAATAAAGCGGACGCAACCCCGCATTTTTTCACACCGTCGTTGAAGTATCTGTCATATGCCGGTACACAACCGAGCGTTCCCATGAGTATTTTTGTAATTAAAGTATCGGAAATAGCTTGTGCCGGGATTTTGCGGTTGATAGACTCGTTTGCGGATATACGAATACCGCAATATATTTCCTTCAGTGCATTGCTCAGTGAGAACAGTTTTTGAAGTTTTATGGGAGTATAGATGTATTCCTCACAATTAACCGCCCATAAATCTATGTAGTTGGGTTTCATGAGTTCTTTGACGGCTATGGCGTGTACCCTATAATCCTTCTGCAACAAAAAGGACGAGCCGCGATACATCCCCCAACTCGCAAGATAAAATGAGAGGTGCAAACAAAGAAAATCCAAGTCACCTTCTGATAGCGTCTTACCTTTATACCTGACAAACGCCGAATAGCAATGCTCCCACGATTTATATCTCCCATTTTCATCCGACCGCAATAATTTAACAAATTGCTTGCCCTTTTCAATTATCTCTGTTACGCTTTTTTGCATACCAGCCACCCTTATCACCGTTAATTTCCGTTATATCCGAATGCCTGGCTCCCCAGTGTCTCCTTCCACCATTATTCTCGTTGAAGAATTAGGTTCTTGTCGATTTCTAAAATCGAATATTGGAAGTTCCGCTTCACATCCTGGATTCCAGCCAATTATATTTTTAGAGAGAAAAAGCCATGATTTCTCATGGCTTTTACCTCTTTCACTTAGCTAGTTACCGAACTTGACAGGATTGCCGACTGGTTGAGGTGCTACCCCTAGATTGCCAGTTGGTGCAGGCTTGACATCAGGAGTGATACCGAAGTTTGCGAGCGGATTAGCCGATTGAGCAATTTGCTTCGCACCAACACCAACACCAGCACCACCAGGTTGCGTTAGTTCAAGGAACATTCTGGTCTTGACCATGACCTTGTTTACTTCCTTGATGTAATCGTCCCTGTACACAAACTGACTAGCCACGATTACTTCCGCGGCCTTTAGGACTGTAAACTCCTTAGCGGCGGCTTCGCAAGGTTTTACAAGTGCAGCGAATGCCTGATTACCTTCCAAGATAGGACTGTACTTGGCATTCTTAGCAGAATCCCTAGCAGTTGCTTGCTTGCCACCAGTCTGATAACTGAACTTCCAGTGCCAAAACATACCGGCAGGATGCCCTGGGTTATTGATGAGCGCATCCAAGGACGAGAGCAACTTTTCTTCATGCCGCTTCTTTTTCCAAGTTACGAACACTGGCTTGAGATTTTGCAGTGCGTTCTCCGCTGGCTTTAGCTTCCCACTGGTTGGGATGATAACGATTGGGAACGTCACATACTCATCCGCACCCCTAAGGTCCATTTCCTGCAGAATCTTCTCTCTGGCAGGCTTCAAGATGTCCGAAGGGTCGTTCTGCGGGTCTACCCCTAGACGAGCAGCTTCAGCATTTAGCTTATGCCGATACAGTTCCCACACCTCTTGAGTGGCGTCACAAGCTGGGCAAGTACCATCATACCCCAACGCATCGAACAGAGGGTTACCAAACAGACCACTAATGCAACGAATTGAACCATAAGTCTGACCGACCTTGTAATCATGAACATAAGCATTGAGAACTTTCATCTCTTCGCCATTCTCACCAGCAACAACATTTGTTCTTGGAATGTAAACCAGAATGTCTTCGTCTACTGGAGTGGTAAACACAGGGAACCTAGGGTCTGTTGACCTGCTACTACCCTTCTTTACCTCTTGATTTTCGGATTGCTCCAACAGACCTTGCAACATACTCGCATCTACAACTTTACGTGCAGCCATTAATTAAACACTCTCCTTATTATTTTTGCTAGATTCACGCTTCAATCTTCAACTTCTTGATTAGCTTAGACGATTGACAACTCACTAAATCATCGTAACAATCGAACTCTTTGATGAAGTCATCCACGTCTTTGACCCCTTTTGGGAGGGACACGAAAACATGGTCGTTTTCGATGTCCCATACAAATTTCTTTTTCTTGCCACTCACGCGAGCGGTGTACGGACAGACCCCTTTTCCCGAATTGTCAGTATCCGGGATAGCTATTACTTTCTTAAACCGCAGTAGCATCTGAGTTTTAAGAGGACTCATCTCCAAACCCATATTACCTAATGCGGGTAAACCAAGCGACCTTAGAGAGATAGCGTCAAAGATACCCTCCACCAGATAGACCACACCATTGCAGGCGGTTATTGAGTGCTTATAACACTCTATATTGAAGAATTGGGCATCACGGATAAATCCGTATGTTGGTGTCGTGACATACTTCTTCACGTCTGGATACCAACCCACTAATGCCGTTACTTTTCCTGCAATGTCCCTAATAGGCACTACATAGCGACCTTTTAAGATGTATTCACCACTCTCTGTCATCACTCCCCACAACTTTAATTGTTCGTCGGTGACAGTTGGGTCTACCATCTTCAATTCCGAAATGTAATCGAACTTGAAGATGCCGAGTTCTTTTAGTGTGTCATACATCTTTTGCGTAGTGTAGTTGCGTCTAACCATTAACTCGTGGAGAACGTTCTCCGTACAACCAAAGTTAGTCAGCTTCTTTACAAAGACAGACAACTCTGCTCTGACGCTTTTTAGTCGCTCATACCCCTCCTGACTCCTCACGCTTACACCAACCTTTTTCCTGACCTCTAAGCTGTACTTGCCCAGCCCATGAAAAGTAAATGGTTGCTGAACGTAATTAGGGGAATCCAGATATCCAACACTAGACAGCACCTATGCCTATTACTCTTAATCATAGACCGCCTCCTTTACTAAATCACTACTACATATAATATATATGCCACACACAGTGCAGAGTACAAATTTTTTATGCCCGCTTACTTTTTGTTGTCACGACCCCATTATCTTGCTTGAACCACTCTTTTAGTTTACGCGTTGCACGTACTACAGCGGTACTGTTACGTTCGTTTACACGCAGAATATCGATATCGCTCTTTCTCAATGCAGCCATATCCTGTATATAAACAGTCACAATGCGAATACAACTACAACAACCAAGACACGACAACCGCTTCCCACCACAAACACAACCAGTGTCCTTACAGCGAGTGCAAAAAATCAAGCCTACCACTCCTGCCTAATATTTTTATACCCTTAGACGCAAAACAGGTGCAATTTTTACACCTGTTTTGTTGTTATTTAGGTTTTCACTCGCGATGATAAGTCTTATGCTCATACAACACTGCTCCAGTGTCCTTGGTAATTCTTACGATGTTGTTAAGCGGAATGCGAAAGCCTCCATCTACCTGCGTAGGCTGTTGTAGAAGATACTGCGAATCACTACCAACTGCTATATACCCCTTAGTTGGGCATTCCGCTAACCAATCTCGACCAGTAACGGAATCACCATAAGACAAACATACACGCTGCTCTGATACCGCTAACGACTCCAACAACTTACCAACCGTTATCTTCATTAACTCATCCACTTACTACAACACCTTTCACAGTACTCCCAAAAGAGAGCGCTTTCTACCAGATTATTTTGTATTTTTTACTCCTGTTATGAAATTGATAAAGCGTTTTGCTTTCTCTTCGGAAGTAAAATTAGCTATATGCACCTTGTCCTGGTATACCCCTACTGTTAGTACCGCACCATCTGCACTAAGGCGCCCTGTTCCAGCGATTGGTCCGATTTCCCAAACACCATGATGATAGCCTTTGTGCCTATACAGCAACTCGCCACCGTTTGCCGCGGTTATCTTCACAATCTTCTCTGCATGAATTATATGCCCCGATTCCGACGTCTTAGTAGGCATCAAAAGATGACGATAATTAACCCCAATGCTCCGGCCTACATACCCCATAGTGTGGTTCTCTTCACACCAATCCAGACCGGTCACAGGATCACCATAAAATACCCGTATGCGTGTCTTGCGTCGCGCTAGTATATCTAAAACATTTTCTATTACCTTTAGTGTTTCGTACACCATCACATAAACCACCCCCTTAATGTACAAGAACCAAATGTACTATCAATATACGTCTATGCCCACTTTTTGCGCCATGAATTCGATTAGTGTTTCTACATCACATGCACCAACACGCCTCAACTCCTCCACCATATTAGCATGAACCGCTAACTCGAATATTGCTTGATAATCCCAAGTATCCGAGTTCTGAAAATCACGCTCTAGTTCAGCAAGAGTTCTTAACCCTGGCCTCATAACTCCAACCACCTTTAACTACTGCTTCGCTACAGATATACCAACTTTACGCGCCATGCGCTCAACGAGATAATCTATATCCCCCTCGGCACACCTTTTCCACTGATTCTCCATGCCCGCATGATAGGCTAACTCTGCTAAGGCGAAACAATCCTTGAAGCCACTTACTTTTAGAACACGCTCGAGCTCATCAATGGAACGTAGTTTTTTCATACACATAACCTCCACTTATTTTGCTACTACTGACTTAACTATACACGTATATCGGAAAGCCTAAGTCTTTTACACTTTCTAATTCCATACCCAAAATACATCTGTAACACACTGCACTTGGAATCGTTGTTTTCATTAAACCACGCAATACTGACTCTGGAGCGTCAATGAAAAGTTTGTACGAAAACCCATACTCCTCGCACGTAACCACCCAAACCTTACTACACTCCACTTAGCCCACACCATCCTTACAAAGTGTCAACTACAGTCACACGTATGTTGGTTTGTTCCACCAAACGACCCTCATTAACCGCTGACTTAGTCCCTGTAATACTCCCTATAAGATAACAAGCCTTCTGCGCCCTAGTAATAGCAGTGTAAATCATATTCCTAGATATGAACCCAACCCTCCGCGTATGCCCTATTACACAAATTATTAGTTTGGCTTGACTCCCTTGTAATTTATGCACAGTCAAAGCATACGCGAGTTCTATTACCCCCAACTCCGAGCTACGTACCTTTATATTATCTTTGGTTGCCGCTTGCATATCACACTGGTAAAGAATAATGAACTCGAAAGTGCTTCCAGACTCTATGTCCACGTCTCTATACTCTACCGCCAAAAACAATGTCTGGTGACCACCTTGAAAACGCTTACTTATTTTTGCACCATCCGGAGAACCATCGAAGTCTATATCACTCGCTTTGTATAGCCCCTCTATTTTGCCGACATCCCCATTCATTACCCCAGTACTCTTGTACGCACCAAACGAATTTTTACCAGCTTTGAACAGCCTGATTCGGTCTGAGTTATTTTGTGTGTGTAACACCCTATCCCCAATGCGAAACTCTAATAGGCTACCATACCCCTCTACTAATATCACGCGCGACCCCTCTTTGACTGGATTAAAGATATTCTGCAACTCTACATTCAACCGTCGCGTACCCCAAGAGTACGTTGGGGTGTTTACTGGACTGACAACCAATATGTCGTCTGCAGCTAGAGTTTGAAGATTGACAGGAGCTACCCCACTCAACGGTCCTTTACCTAGGTGATACCTACAGATATCCAATATGTACCTAGCGGCCTTATCACCCGTACAATCTATGATTCTAAAATCAGGCGCATCAACCAAATTTCGCATTCTGCTGACATCATCACTGTTTGTTATAATCTCTTTCGCATTTCTTGTTATCCCAGAGCTATCAGAAGCCCTTTTTGTTACCGTGAGCACGACACAAGGCAAGAAACTCAAGAGATTAGCAAAAGGTTTGCCGAAACCAATTGGTGGTAATTGCTCTTTATCCCCAATGAAGAAAATACGTGTGCCATCTGCTATTTTTGATAGCATATTGTACATTAGGTCTATGTTTATCATAGAACTCTCATCAACAATTAGGACTTTTATGTCATCTTTCTTTGGAATAAACCTTGTATCTTCCTCATGTAGCGAAAAACTCTCCCCGCCTACACCGAACAGACTATGAATGGTACGTGTTTTCCTCTTGACTATTTCTTTTAGGCGATTCGCCGCCTTACCCGTAGGTGCACAAAACATAATACCGTCTGGATCTACCCCTAATAGGGTCTCCACTGCATACACCAGAGCTTCCGCAGTCGTTGTTTTGCCACTACCAGCAGGCCCAGTCAGACACACCACAGAGTTTTGCACAAGTCTGACCGCTTCAGCTTGCAGTGCCTCAAGCTTAAAATCAGCTATGCCTAGCTCTTTAGACTTCATGCGCTCGAAATCTTGAATACACTTGTCAACGGCAACCGTATCAAGCGGCAAACACTGATTCTGCGCTACCAACTCACGCAACCGCTTATACACAAACATTTCTTTTTTCGCGAACATAAAATCAGAAACCCATGTGACACCATTGATTGTATACTGTATACCTGCCCCACTATTTAGATAATCTACAACGGCAGTCTCCGCCTCAATACCTACTGGTAACACGTGAGTCCCAGAAGCAACTTGTTTCCAACCAACCTGAGATAGTTTGAAAGACTCTGGTGTTGCAACCGGATTAATGAAAGTCAGTGCATTGCTTATCCTCTCTGCAGTCAAAACGGCACCAGAGGCCTGTAACAGGTCTAATTCACGTTTACCAAGTACATACCCCACTTGTACGGACCCCAACAAACCAGTTAGCTCTACAGCAGTATCGTCTGGATAGTTATCGTTGTTTAACAGATAATTATGCACACACGCTATGTTACGAATCTGCGCTACACACGGATCTGTTAAATCTACCCCATATAGCATACCAAGCTTATCTAAATCTTCGACTTTCACCCTACAATCCAACAAAGACAAGTAATATGGATTTGTCTGCATAACAGCGAAAAAATCCCAGTTGTACACTTTAGACAACTCAAAAGACCTGACTAACCTACCTTTAAGACCTAGTATCGAATCAACTATTGCAAAGAATATCAGTCTCCTATTGGCAATTACTAGGTCTATAAATGCATCAGAAACATAGCCTGATGTATTTTTCCACTGGTCTACCACCTCAAAAGGTTTTTGAGTTAGATAAGCATCTACGTAATCCAACTGGTCTGCACCTTTAGCACCAGCAAGACCGAAAACAGTTTCTATAGCCTCTTTGAATATCGCCCTTCCAGTAGAGGATGCCCCATTTCTATTCTTCCAAAAGGTTTTTATAACATCCGCACAAAGAGCAATTTGCGCATCTAAATCGCGTTCAGTTGTGTACTTCGCAGCCGCACTTAATAACCCAACAACTTTGGAGTTAGAATCCTTCATAGCCACATCCAATATTGGCACATGACTAGAGATTTTTTTAATGCCCTCCCTGCTCTCGATTACAAGTTTGGCTGGCTTTACTTTAGGTGGAGTATCCTTAGCCTTTACAGGAGCCACAGCAACCACAGCAGCCGAATCTACAGACCCAACAACACCTACAGACCCACTACCAGCACCTACAGAGCCTACAGACCCACTACCAGCCCCTACAGACCCAGCAACGCCTACAGACCCACTACCAGCACCTACAGAGCCTACAGACCCACTA
>BBPF01000539.1_pt1 | contig 13313 bp, 13 predicted proteins | sample 1343921 | NCBI WGS metagenome assembly BBPF01 (sample SAMD00019090, study PRJDB2971) | groundwater metagenome | isolation source: The Cedars highly-alkaline
GCAACTTTTTTGGAAAAACTTACCTATTACACACGGCAAGGCCGGCGCCCTCCTGCGAGGAGGTCTCATCCCACAGGGTCTCTATGTATGACTGATAGCCTGCCTGAGCCAGGAGGCTACGGCATTCGCCGGCCATCCTCTCACTCACCCTCTGCTTCCTCAAATGGGAGGAGAGGGACAACCCCTTGATTTCCTTGACCCTGTCCTGCTCAAGCAGCACCAAAGGCTTCATGCCCCTTAGCGGCTTTATGTTCGCCTGGATGATGCCACCTCCCTTGGGGACGTAACCGGGGCGAACTATCTCCACCTCTGCCTGTATCCCCATCTTCGCCAGCGTAGGGAACAATACATGCTGCATGTGATGGGCCGAGGGGGCGAAATCCTGGAACAATCCCCCGGTCAGCCTCAGGGTGGTTTCCTTATCGGCAAAGCAGGCCAGGGGAAGTAAGGACATCAGCAACATGGTTGTCGAGCCGGCGGTGCCGATATCCCACTCGTAGTGGCCACCCCTTATCGGGGATCCCGGACTATAGATGACCTCTGCGGATTTCGCCTCTGCGCCCTTCACCTGGGCATCGCACATCCGGGCGCAGGCTCTCACCGATGCCAGGTGCTGAGGGCGCAGTCCGGGCTTATCCCTCTTTGCCCTGATGTTGGTGATGTGTAATTCTTCCCCGAGCAGCGAGCAGAGGGTTATGGCGTATCGCACGATAGTCCCGCTTCCCGACCGCTGCGACCCATCGATGTGAATCATTGGAAAAGTTCGGTGCTTTCTTTTTCTTTACCCTCGTGGGCGGGGGGCGTGAGCCCGTGCTCAATAAAATTCATCATACTCTCATAAACCTCTTCCGGTGGAGTTTTATCCCCCCAGATGACCCAGCGCAGGCCGACAAAGTGACCTATCCCCATGAGGCAATGGGCTAAGCACTCTGGGTCCAGCGAACGAATTTGACCCGCTTCCATCGCTTGAGCTAAGCCGCGCTCATAGCCCTCAGCTAATCGGCGGTAATACCAGCGGAAGATCTCCTCATCCACGAACTCCGCCTGTCGTATGAGGCAGTATAAATTGCGGTGCGCTAAGACGAAAGCGAAGAAGGCCCGAAACCCCGCTCGCTCGGCTTCAATGCGGTCTGAAATGCCTTCTATCGACTTGGCGATCTCCCGTCGCAAGGAATGACTTAGCGCCTTGACCAGCTCAATGAAAACGGTCTTCTTATCGGGGAAATAGACATAGAATGTACCTAAAGCTACCCCAGCCCTTTGGGTGATTTCGACAACTCCACCAGCCTGATATCCCTTCTCCCCAAAAATCTCTTCGGCGGCTTCCAGGATTTTCCGCCGGGTTTGCTGCCCGCGGGAGGTTACTGGTTTCCTCACTGTTCGGTTACCTGACGAACTCAACGCAAAACTCCTTTCCCAATCTGATCGTAACTACTCAGGTTGTCAGGCCTGCCCCCGGCCGCAGGCCCAGGGGTTCACGGTTCACCGTTGCTCGCCTTATCTTCATACTTGTGCTGAGCTTGCCGAAGCTTGGTTTATGCTCATCATTTTCTAACCTTGAACCTTGAACCCCGGAACTTCGAACCTGAGTAGTCACATCCATATCTCCTCGTACAATTCCTTTATTCTCCTTTTGTCGATTTTCCCCGTCTCCGATTTTGGCATAGACTCTACAAATACTACTTTTCTCGGCTTCTTGAACGATCCCAATAGCCTGGTGACATGCTCCATGATTTCTTCCTCGCTTATGCTCTCACCCTGCCGCGGAACAATTATCGCTTTGGGAGTCTGTCCCCATTGGGGATGTATGCCCCTTACAACGACGACATCGGCAACTTTTGGGTGGCTGTAGATAGCCCTTTCTATCTCAGCAGGGTAAATGTTCTCTCCCCCGCTAAGTATCATGTCATCTTTTCTTCCCAGAACATAAAAGTACCCTTCCTCATCCACCTTACCAAGATCCCCCGTAAAAATCCAGTCCCCCCTGAATTTCTTGGCCTCCTCTTCAGGCCTGTTCCAATATCCGGCAGCTCCCGTGGGCTCCCTTCTGATCACTATTTCCCCAATCTCTCCTGTCTTCACCGCGTTGCCATTCTCATCAATAATTTTTGCCTCAACCAGTACCGGTGGCTTTCCCATACATTCACTTGCCTTGCCTATTGTGGGGTCATCTCTGCCGGCCGCTGGCCAGTTAAAGCCGGTGGCCCCGGTCTCCGTCAATCCATACCCACTTATGTATATGATGCCCCTGTCAATAAACGCCCTTTTCAATTCTGCCGGCTGAGGTTCACCGCCCCCATTCACCGCTCTCAGGGAGCCCACGTAGTTCTGCCAGTCATCAACCTGAAGCAACATTTTTAGCTGAGTGGCTATTCCAAAGTGGTAGGTTACCTCATATCTCTTGATTATCTCCAGGGCCTCCCTCGGGTTCCATTCCCTTTGAAGTACTATAGTGCCGTTAATCATGAGCATATAAAGCTGGAAGCAGGTGATCCCACCTGAGTGAAACATCGGTGGGGCTCCCAGGTATAGGTCGTCACGAGTAAGCGAGGCCGAAATTCCGTTGGACAGGCAGGCGAAAAATGTGCTTCTATGAGTGAGTTTGACCCCTTTTGGCCGTCCAGTTGTGCCGGCAGTAAACAGGATCATGCATATCTCATCGGGCTGGGTAATAATATTGGGCTCTACCTCCGGCATCTTCTCTACAAACTGGTAATAATCAGTGGCAGCATCCAGTTTGTGGCCACCAATTTCGATAAGAGGGACGGATTTACTCTGAAGAATCCCACTAAACTTCTCGCTGTACAAGGTGTCGCACAGAAGAATCTTAGGCTCCGAGTCGGCAATTAAGAATTCTATTTCCTGGGCGGAAAGTCTGAAATTTGCCGGGGTGTAGATGGCTCCGATCTTCAGGCAGGCAAGGATGGTCTCCAAGGTCTCGATCTTGTTTGGAAGCAAGACAAAAACCCTGTCTCCCCTCTGGACACCTGATTTCAGCAGCGCGTGTGCCAGCTTATTGACCCTGGAATTTACTTGGGAGTAGGAATACTTTCGGTCCCCTTCCTTGCTCGCGTCTATAACAGCAATTTTGTCGGGAAGACCGGACAAAGTGGCATTTCTAGCGATTACGTTGGCTATGTTGTAAACCGCTCCAGATCCTGGATATACCGTTTCCATCGACTTTTCCATGAGGGTGCAGCACCTCCTTCCCATTGCCCCGAGAGTCATAACCCAAGATAAGACCTTCGGACATGGTCACTATGTGCCAAACCTTCAGCACTATCTTCTATAACCACCCTGCCATTTTCAATCACATAGCCCCTATCGATTGCTCTTAGGCACTGGCGAACATTCTGCTCTGCTATTAGAATCGAAACCCCTTCCTTCTCCCGGATCTCCCTCATCCTCTGGAAAAGATCCGACACCAGGGAAGGTTGTAATCCTGAAGACGGCTCATCTAATATAAGGAGCTTTGGGCCTGCCATGAGGGAGCGAGCTATCGCCAGCATTCGCTGTTCGCCCCCGCTCAAGGTCACTGCAAGCTGCCCTAATCTTTCCTTAAGAACGGGGAATATATCAAAAATGAATCTCATCCTCTCGTCTATTTTGTCCCTCGCCCCCGGGATGTAGGCAGCCCCCGATTTCAAGTTCCCCAAGACAGACATAAAAGGGAAGAGTTCCCTCTCCTGGGGAACCACGGCGACCCCCTCGCGAATTATTCGGTGCGTTTCCAGAGGAAGCAAAGATCTGCCACCAAAAGTAATTTCTCCGTTTGCCGGCTTTACCAGTCCTACGATTGCATTTACCAGGGTTGTCTTTCCGGCTCCATTAGGACCAAACAAACCCACCGATTCCTTCCCCACCTGTAGCGACAAATCCCAGAGCACCTGCAACTTTCCATAGTAAATATCTACGCCCTTAACTACGAGCATTACTCCTCCTCCCCGAGATAGGCACTTATCACCCGTGGATCATTAGATACCTCTTCATACAGGCCCTCTGCTATTACTTCTCCTCTATCTAGAACAAGAACCCTATCGGTTAACTCCTTAATAATCCTCATCATGTGCTCAATGACACAGATCGTCATGCCCTGGTCGCGAATCTTTCGCACCAATTCAATCACCTCTCTGGCTTCATCTATGTTCAAGCCCGTCATAATCTCATCCAGGAGGAGAACCTTCGGTTGTGTAGCCAGAGCATGGGCCATCTCCATTTTCTTTATCTCCAATACTGTAAGCCTGGTTATATCTCTTTCGATCCGGGAGAGGCCCAGAAATTGGCATATCTCCTGCGCCTTTCTACGAGCTTCCTTCAGCCCCGCTCCTTGTCCAAAAAGGGATCCAACCATGACATTCTCTAGCACATTGAGATTCTGATTGGGCTGTATAATCTGAAAAGTTCTCCCGATCCCCAGTCTACACCTGATATGGGCAGGCGATTCGGTGACGTCTTTTCCATCAAAAATTATCCTGCCGCTATTTGGGAGGTAAATGCCCGAAATGACATTTAACAGGGTAGTCTTTCCCGCCCCATTGGGCCCGATTAGCCCCAAAATCTCGTTTTCCCGGAGCTCAAGATTTACCCCGCTAAGCGCAACCAACCCCCCAAATCGCCTGGTTAGATTTTCGATCCGCAAGACAGACATCCCCACCTTCCGTCAAAATAGTTGGTCTTCCCAGTGACACTCCACCCCATAGATCTGGAGCCACACTCCTACATCACGAAGAGGCCGTTTTTCTCCTCACCAGTTGTTCTCTGATTGTTCCCACTATTCCTTTTGGCATAAGCAATATGGCCATGACCATGACAAGGCCATAGATAGCGAGATGGCCGCGAGGCATCATCAGCCTCAGATATTCTGCTAGCACTCCCAGTCCCCCTGCTCCTATCACTGAGCCCAGAGTAGAGAATGACCCTCCCAGCAGACACATGGCCAGGGGCAGGATAGTGAAGGTCAGCGAAAAACTCTCCTCTGGGGAAACAAAGGCAAATCGCTGAGCATGAACACCGCCGACAACCCCCTGAATGACGGCCGTTACGACAAAGGCGAATAGCAGGTACTTGAATATATCTATGCCGCTTGATTTGGCCGCGATTTCATTGTTCCTGATGGATGTGAGAGCGAAGTGTATCCTGGTCTTTTGAAATATCTCTGATGTTATGATCGTAGCGACGGCAATCGCCAGGGTAAGCCAATATATCATGGCAGGATCTCCACCAAAGATGACCGATGGAATCAGCTTGCCTATTGCACCTCCGGTCAGATCGGTCAAGTTGCGCACGATCACGATGAATATGAAGGTTAAGGCCAGGGTGACGATGGCGAAGTATAGCCCCCTCAACCGAAGGACAGCAAGTCCTATTACCAGGGCAACGACGCCAGCAGCAAGACCCCCCAAAACTATGCTCAATAGCGGGCTCACCTCCCAGTTCAGGTGTGTGAGCACAGTGGTGTAACTGCCAATCCCGAAAAAAGCGGAGACACCTAAGGATAGCTGCCCCCCTCGGAGCAGTATGTCCCAGCTTAAGGCTAACGCCAGAAGTGACAGGATCGTGGTTGCAACATGTATTGGGTGCACCCCCGCATAAAAGGGGAAGGATATCGCCAGGGAAATTACCACAATATAGACAATGTATCTCCAGTTTCTCATCTCACCCGTCTCTGATATGATCTATAAAAGACTACTAAGATAATCATTCCAAAGAATATGATATCTGCCCATCCTCCCCATCCCCTAAAGGACCTGACAAAGGCCTCGGCGAGCCCCAGTCCTATGCCCCAGACAAGTATCCCGGGCAGGTTACCGAAACCGGCCATAGCAACAATACTAACCGCTCTCAGGCTGAAAGGCCCCCCAACCCCCGGGAAAATCGCGTGGCGGATCAGGAAGAGCGCCCCAATTGGACCCAACACAGCAAGGCAGGCGCTAAAGATCATCATATAAGTGCGCTCTACGTCTATCCCGACTAGTTTAGCTCCACGGGGATTCTGTCCCACGGCCATGGCTGCTAGCCCTGCTCGAGTGCGTGTCAGGAAAAGGAACATGCCGACAAGCACAATAGCGGCCGCCGCCACGTAAACAAACTCGAACGTGCCAAAGGTAATCGGCCCAATGGTGGCCGACGAAGCCGCATAAGGCACCCACACAATTCGAGGTCGCGTGGTCCATATAAGATTGGCCATCTCGGTCAACATCACTGCCAGCCCGAAGGTTAACAAGAATTGATTTAGTGGAGCCCTCACCACGTGTTTAATAGTGAGCCTGTAGGTGACGATGCCAACTACGAACATAGCTGGGAAAGCTGGCAGCATGGCAATTAGCGGGTCTATCCCGGTTAAGGTGACAAGCGAGAAAGCGAAGAATGCCCCGAGCATCATAAACTCGCCATGTGCCAGGTTGAGGATCCCAAGGATTCCATAGATGATCCCCACAGGAAGCGCAATTAAGACATATAAGCTACCCCTCTGGAGGCCAGAGATGAGCACATGAGGCCTCCAGAAGGCTAAAATGGCAGCGACAATTATGAAGGCTATAAGTATCTGATAATCTCGTTGACGCAATTTAGCAAGCAATTACCACCTCCCATTTCTACCAACCCGGGTGTCACACCCGGGTTGGTGGTCGGTCGCTTAAGGCGATTTGCAGGGAGACCCTACTCCTTCGGGTCGGATAAATCCGACCCCCATGCGTGGTCGCTTAAGTCGTCAGCGGTCTTCCCAACGTGGGAATGGGAATATCGGCTCCGCTGTGGCAACCTCAAACGGCCAGATCACTTCTTGTCTCCCACCTTGCCACTGAAGTATCATCTGCCTGGTGAACCCCTGGTGCCGTATCAGTCTGCTGGGAGCGATGGTCAGAGGCCATCCGACTGCTGTGTCCTCAAACCTCACTTCCCGGAGAGCCTCTATTAAAGGACCCCTTTCTAGGGTGCCGGCTCTCTCAATTCCCGCTGCCACGAATTTGACGTTCACGTATCCGAGTGGAGCAAAGTAGGTGGCAGGCTCTTCACCGAACTTTTCTATGAAGGCCCACCAGAAGTGCGCGGCCTCAGGGCTTACCCCTTTTAACTCTGGGGACCACATCCCATACAGCCACACAGCCTCAGACAGCGGTATCTCGCCAAAGCCAACGGGCCACCCCGGCGGGGTCCCTAGAAATACCGGCGGCGCAAATCCAATCTCTTTGGCCTGCACCATCATTCCGAGGGCATCAGGATCAAACCCCACCCAAACAAAGGCGTCTGGATTGAACTCTTTAGCATGCCTCAGCACTGCGCGAAAGTCCCCGCCACCGAACACTGCGCTGGTGAAGGATTCTCCCTCGATAGTGACATCTGCAAACAGAGCTCTGCTTATCGCGAATCCAGCAGCGCCGAAGGCACCCTCTTCGTATGCTACGAACATCCTATCCAGCCTGATCTGGGGGAATTTTTCAACTATCGCGGCCCAACCTTCCACGGTGCCTTCTACCTGCTGGTAGTCCCAGGGATGGAGATGAAAGTACCAATCGTGGTCCGGGAGTGCCGCGATTGCCGCTTCAACCAGGTGGGAGGCGGCGCCTATCCACACTGTCACCCTCCCATGCTTCGCCAAAATGGGTATCTGGGCTAGATGCACGCCACTGGCCATGCCGCCGATGAATATGTCCACCTCATGCACCGTGGCCAGTTTCTCAATAGCTGCGGCGCCCACCGCTGGAGAGAACTCGTCGTCCATTACTATCAGCTCGAGGGGTCGCCCCAGGATCCCTCCAGCCGCATTGATCTCCGCTACCGCCAGTTTCATCCCCTGAGCTGATTGACGGCCAGTTATATCGCCCAATGGGTTAACCGCCCCCAATCTTATTGGCTCCACTGGTGGCTCCTCCAGCACTGGCCGTGGACAGCCAACTGCAACCAGGCTCGAGGCCAGCAACAATGCCACCGCGATTAACAGTATTCCCTTTTTCATTAACTTATCTCCTTTCAAAAGAATTGTGATACCACCTGTTCTCCGATCCCATTCTACACCATCCCACCTCCTCTTCCAAAGATTCTGCCCCAACCCCTTCTTCTAATCTCCTTTCACATGAGCCCACCTCCCCATTTGTATATTAAGAGTGTTTAATGACGAACCCCATGATTATGCTCAAGAACTCATTCATCTTCTCCAAAAATGCCCCGTGCCCGGCTTTGGGTATGATGACGAACTCACAATTCTTTACACTTTCGTGTATCGTCTCCATGAGCCTTACGGGGGTTAAAATGTCCTCCTCGGCTCCTATAAGTAGCGTTGGAACCATAATGGTCTTTAGTTCTTCTGGCGAAGTATAGTAGTTTCTTGTGCTTCGGGATAGCCTTATGAACCCCTCAAACCATTCCTTGGTGAGCAGGGTCTTGAACATTCCCTGCCGTTGGCGAAGCAAGTCCAGGGAGCTCTGGTAAAATGTTCCCGAATATACGAAGGGTATGGCAAGTTGAAAGAACTTCTCCCCGTCATTTAATTCTGCTGCGATTTCCCACGCTTTGCCAATTTCTGCTAGATGACTACTGATAAAGCTGGTCGTATTGGGAAGCATAAGGGACTTTAGCCGGTCTTGATGGGATAGTGCAAATCGTAAAGCTACCTGCCCGCCATACGACAACCCCAGCATGTGGATCTTTGGGATACCCAACTCATCCAGCAAGCTTAACAGGTCGCCTACGTGAATATCCAGATCGTATTGTTCGTTCATTCTGGACGACTGGCCCTGGTCCCTGAAATCGAACAGAATCAACCTGAACTTCCTGGAGACCGGTGGGACAAAACTAGCCCAGCTTAGCGTGCTCATCATGATACCACCTAAGAAGATGATGGGCTCCCCCTCTCCATAGACTTCGTAATAGAGCCTCGCACCGTCACTTGAATTCAAAAACGGCATACTGCTGACCCCCCCAACATATATTCCGCGCCTTTCTAGCTCCTCAATTTCAGCCCTCTGAGCAACGTCCAGAGCCTTGATCACCCAAAATCACCTGTGACTGATATTGATATATGATTCATCTTTCAATTCTACGATAAAAAAACACTCTTGTCAACCCCCTAACCATGCTTATCCAAGTTGGAGGGTTGTCTTAAGTTGGCCGTCTTTAAGCTGCTTTTGTATCAGGATCCGGAAGTAATCATGGGTAAAACATTTCTCGAACTCTTCGGCTTCAACCGTCAATCCCTGATCAAAGGGCAGGTACTGGGAGGCATATATCGCTTTCTTGGCCGATGACAATGCATGCTGCGGGAAGGCAAGTATTCTGCCGAGTATCTCCTCGGCCTTCTTTTCCACTTCCTCATGCTTCACCACATAATGGATCAAGCCCATCTGAAAGGCCGTTTCGGCAGGGTACAGTCGGCCACTCAGGATCATCTCCACAGCCTTTCCCATGCCCACCACTCGGGGCAGGCGCTGCGTACCGCCGCCTCCAGGGGTGATGCCCAGCTTGACCTCCGGCAAACCGATTCGCGCCTTCTCGCTGGCCACCCGAAAATCACAGGCCAGGGCAAATTCGAACCCGCCCCCAAAACACAACCCGTTGATAGCCGCTACCAGCAGTAGAGGACTGGCCTCCATCCGGTTAAACAGACCTTGAATCTTAATCGAGAACGCCCTGGCTTCTTCGGGAGAGAATCGATGCATCTCAACTCCATCAGCCCCGCCGATGAAATAGGTATCTCCGACGCCGCTATAGACTATGGCCCTGGCTGAGGTATTCTCCACGGCTTCCAACTGCATCCCTAGCTGGTCGATCAGGTCCGAAGTCATGGAATTACGGTCCCCCGGCCGGTCGATCTTTACCCAACAGATGTCACCGGATTCCCCAATGATCAAATGAGGAAAGCGATCTGCCATACTGCAATCCCCTTCCTCCAGGGCTGTGGCGTTCGCATCAGACATTAGATGACAAGACCTCCATTTGGGCTGAAGACCTGCCCGGTGAAGAAGTCGGCTTCAGGACTCACCAGGAAGGCGATCAGGCTGGTGACCTCCCGGGATGTACCAAACCTTTTGAGAGGGGTAAGCTTGAGGATGCGTTCTTTAAACCCTTCTTCCATTTTATCCAGCATAGGGGTTTCAATGTAACCCGGCGCAATGGCATTGACCCGGATATTGTAACGAGCCACTTCCTTGGCAAGCGTTCGAGTCAACTGAATAACGGCCCCCTTACTCACGCTATAGTGCAGAGCCCCCGGGGTTGGCGTGAGGCCGGCGACGGAACTGAAATTAATGATGCGTCCGGTCATGTGCTCCTTCATCCAGCGAACGGCCTCCCGGCAGCAGTAGAAGGTTCCATCCAGATTGGTCGATATCACCCGCCTCCATTGCTGATCCGTCATTTCTTCGATGAAGATGGTCGGGTCGAGAATCGCCGCGGCGCTGACCAGAAGGTCCAATCTTTCAATCTGTCCCCTTAGCTGTTGAAAAAGCCTCTCCACCTGGCGGCTTTCTGAAACATCCACCTGGAAAGCCTCTGCTCGTCCCCCCTTCTGCTTGATAGCCGCCTCAACCGCTCGGGCCTCAAGCACATTGATATCGGCAACGAAGACAAGAATGTCAGATTGAGAGAGCCTTTCTGCGATCGCCTTCCCCATTCCGGAAGCACCGCCGGTGATCAGGGCGCTCCTGCATTCCCCGGTTCTCATTCATCCTCCTCCGCGTGAGTCAGAGGTCACGAAACCTATGATAAGCCTTTTCTGATTTTTCGGTCGGGAAGATAAAGATTCGATCCGAAAAGATCTGCTCAGCGATGCCTTTGGCCACCTGATCCGGGGTGTCCATTCGGCCTTGTAACTGATCGATCATACCAGCCAGTTTTTGCGCTCCGATACTGACCTCGTAGAATTCAGTATTCGTCAGTTGAGGACATACCACCTTGGCCTTCACTCCAGAGCCTTGCATATCCCTGATTAATCCCCGGGTAAACCCAACCACTGCATGTTTCGTCGCCAGGTAAGCAGTCACTTTGTCCGAATGCCCAACGAGCCCACCAATGGAGGCAATATTAATGATCATACCACATCTCTGCCTTTTCATGACGGGCAGAACCATCCGAGTCAGAAAGATGACGGCGAACACATTGACCTCAAACAGGTTTCGGATGTCCTTTTCATCGCCTGTCTCAAGGTTCCTGTACATGCCCAATCCGGCGTTATTTACGAGAATATCGATCCTGCCCCAGCGCTCTAGAGTTGCGGTCACTAGACTTTGTCGGTCCCCGGCCTGAGTTATGTCACCTTGAACGCACAAGGTTTCAGTCTGACATCCCTCAGCAACCTCCCGTAGCTTCTTGAGGCGACGGGCACCCAACACCACCCGAGCTCCCTTTTGAGAAAACACCCGCACCAGAGCAGCACCGATCCCCGAACTTGCTCCGGTAACGATGATGACCTTATCTTCCAGTGATTCCGCCATTGACACCTTTCAAGTTCCATATCAACAAGTCTTGTTCTACTTCTTCCCTAGGTAACCAGGCCTCCATCGACACAGATCACCGCGCCGTTGATGAAGTCAGCCTCATCTGAAGCCAGGAACAGGTAAACGTTGGCCACATCTCGCGGCTCCCCCAGTCTGCCCAGCGGTGTCTTTTCTCTGATCGAATCTAGAACCCTGTCCGGAACCCTGCCCATCATGTCCGTAGCAATAAACCCGGGAGCCACGGCATTGACACTGATCCCTTTTGGCCCAAGTTCCCTGGCCCAGACCCTGGTCATCCCAATCACCCCTGCTTTGCTCGCCACATAGTTTGTCTGGCCAAAATTACCGTACAGCGCGACCACAGAGGCGGCGTTGATGATCTTGCCTCTCCCCTGCTCGCACATCACCGGGGCGACTGCCTGAGCACAGTTGAAAACCCCTTTCAGGTTTACATCGATCACGCGGTCAAAATCCGTCTCACTCAGTTTCCATAGCTGGGCGTCCCGTACTACGCCAGCGTTATTCACCAGCACATCGATTCGCCCGAATTCGTCCACCACGGCGTCAACCATCCGCTTGACCTGCTCCTGCTTGGTGACGTCCACTTTGACGAACACGGCTTGGTCACCGCTTCGTTTGATCTCCTCCGCTAGTTCATGTCCCTCGTCTATCGCGTCGCAGATCACCACTTTTGCCCCCTTTTGGGCAAAAAGCAGCGCCGTCTCCTTCCCGATTCCCCGTGCCCCGCCAGTGATCAGCACTACTTTGTCTCTAATCTGCATCGACCCTCCAATCAGGCCCATCGAAAGAGCGCCGCCGACAGCACAAACCCGGCCCCTGAAGTGCAGAACACCAACAGGTCTCCATCCTCGATCTTTTTCTGCTCCAATGCATCATGGAGGGCCATGAATGCGGAAGCAGAGCCCGCATAGCCAAACTTATCTGCTATCCAGTGGGTCTTTGCCATGGGAAGGCCCAGTTCCTTCATGGTCCCCTGGACCGCATCCAGTTCCACCTGGTTCATCAAGACGAGGCTGAGATCTTCCACCTTGCAGCCGGCCTTCTCCACGGTCTCCCGGATCAGCTTCGGCCAGCGGACGATATTGAAGTCGGGTGGGATGCGATGCCCGTTATCATGGAACCTCAGAAGATGCTTCTTCTCCTCAATCATGCGTGCATCCGGTGGCTTGGCAGTCCCAAGATATATGCCATAGGCATCCCAGAAGTTACCTTCCGTATAGGTCTTCGAGGTGAGATAGCCAGGCTCAACGGAGTCGGTGAGAATCACTGCTCCAGCGCCGTCACCGAACAACATTCCCAGCACCTTGGAGGCCGACTCGGAATAATTGGACCAGTCGAGCCACTTGGTCATTCCATATGCTCCGATCACTAAGACGTTCTTGATTTCGGCGTCGAGCATGATGTAGTGCGAGCCGAGCGCCAGGGCGATCGTTTCGTCAGCGCAGGCAGCATTGATGTCGAACGACCCGGCATTCTTTGCCCCGAGCTTGTGCTGGATGATCGCGGAGGTAGGTGGGCTCACATAGTCCGGGGTATCGGTGGCGAGAATTATCAGGTCAATATCTTCCGGCTCCATTCCCGCCCGCACCAGCGCGTCCCGGGCAGCCTTGACCGACATATCAGAGACCGCTTCATCGGGCGCCGATTGGTATCTTACTTTAATCCCCTTATCGCGAAGGTATTCATCAACGTCACATTCCATCATCCGGCCGAGCTCTTCGTTAGTTACTTTCCTTTCAGGAAGGTACATCCCCACACCCCGGATTCTCGCAAATCTATTCACTTTCATACTCCCCATGACAGAAATGATACTTGATTCATTGTTCATATTATAGCATGGAAAGATGACCTTGTCAACACCAC
>BBPF01001864.1_pt3 | contig 13305 bp, 15 predicted proteins | sample 1343921 | NCBI WGS metagenome assembly BBPF01 (sample SAMD00019090, study PRJDB2971) | groundwater metagenome | isolation source: The Cedars highly-alkaline
CCCGCCGTTTTCTTTTTCAATATCCATAGTAATTTTGTGACCATCCAAATCAGCTTCAAATTCGGTATTATCAATCCATTTAACCTCAACATTTGATTTCATATTTTTACAGATTTATATTACTTTTACAAAATTACTTAAAAATTGTATCTTTCACTTTCTAAAAGTAAGGCCACCTAATAAAGGTTTATATGAAAACCGCTCAAATAATTCCTGAATGCCAGGTTTGCTCGACCAAAACCAACGCCCTGTTTAATAATTTAACTATGGAAGAATACGAATTATTAGGTCTTGATAAGAATTGTGAAGTTTTTAGGAAGGGAACAACCATTTACAAAGAAGGAAGTCGAATTTCTGGCTCATATTGTGTAAACAAGGGTATAATAAAAATATTTAAGACCGGAATAGAAGGAAAAGAACAGATTATATCTTTTGCAAAACCCGGGGATATTATAGGTTTCCGGTCAGTACTAAGCAATGAACTAGCTTGTACAACAGCCAAAGTTCTTGAAGATGCAACATTGTGCTTCATACCTGCCGAAATATTAATTTCTCTGGTAAAAACAAACGGAAGTTTTTCAATTCGGCTTATGCAATTAGCCTGCAAGGAATTAGGAGAAGCAAATGCTTACATTACAGATATTGCACAAAAAACTGTTCGTGAACGTCTTGCTGAAATACTAGTTCACTTAAAAAATAAATTTGAACTTGACAGAGATAATTTTCTTCAAATTACACTTACCAGAGAAGAATTAGCTAATATAGTTGGTACAGCAACTGAATCTGTAATTAGACTATTATCTGAGTTTAAATCAGATGGCTACATAGAACTACACGGGCGAAAAATTAAAATTATAAACATCAATGCCCTTAAAAAAGTTGGAAATGTCTATTAAGAAATATTTGTAAATTATGTCAATTTTTTATTTAAAATAACATGCAGAATAACGCCAATTACTACTAATATTCCACTGATAATCAAAATTGTATTATTGTTAATTTCGGAAATAACTGCATACATTAAAATCCCCACACCGATAATAATAAAAATAAAACCAAGCACAGCCATAAGAGTCTTCATAGTCAAAATAGTTTTAGTTTAGGTTTAAAAATTTTCCATTTCAAATACTTTGAAAATTCTTTATTTATAAGAATTATTAAAGTAAATTTTTCCTCTTTTTAAAATTTCAAATTTAATCATAAAAGAATTTTTTACAATATTCAAAAAAGTAAATTTTGTCTGTTAATAAAATTCTTGCCGAAATGTGTATAGGCTAGTTTTGTAACTTCTCTACCCCGGGGTGTACGTTTTATGTAACCCTCCTTAACCAAAAAAGGTTCATAAACTTCTTCAATTGTACCGGAATCTTCTCCTACAGCCGTACTAATAGTAGAAATGCCAACAGGACCTCCATTAAATTTATCGATAATTGTAAGCAGTATTTTGTTATCCATTTCATCTAATCCGTTAGCATCTATATTGAGAGCCTCAAGAGAACTTTTGGTTATTTCAATATCGATTGTACCCTTTCCTTTAACTTGGGCAAAATCCCGGATTCTTCGCAGTAAAGCATTTGCAATTCGAGGTGTTCCTCTGCTTCGCTTTGAAATTTCAATTGCCGACAATCTATCAATTTTAACTTTTAAAATTGAGGCCGAACGAATTAAAATGTCATAAATAACAGAGGCGTCATAATATTCAAGCAGTGCTTTAATTCCAAATCTGGCTCTTAGCGGGCTTGTAAGTAAACCGGAACGTGTGGTTGCTCCTATTAGTGTAAAAGGCTTTAAATTCAATTGGATTGATCTTGCACTTGGTCCTTTGTCAATTAAAATATCAATTTTATAATCTTCCATCGCCGAATAGAGGTATTCTTCAACAACCGGGCTTAAGCGATGAATTTCATCAATAAAAAGTACATCACCTTCTTCAAGGCCGGTTAATAAACCTGCCAAATCACCAGGTCTATCCAAAACCGGTCCCGATGTGACCTTTAAATTAACTTTCATTTCATTTGCAATTATACTTGCAAGTGTAGTTTTACCCAATCCAGGAGGCCCATGTAACAATACATGATCTAACGCCTCACTTCGCATTATAGCGGCTTGAACAAAAACTTTTAAATTTTCAACAATACGATTTTGACCTTTGAATTCTCCGAAATCATGTGGCCTAACCTTACGTTCAAATTCAAAATCCTTTTTTTCCAAATCCTTTTGGTGTAAGTCAATTTTTTCCATAATTTCTGCAAAGAATTATTCCAAAAATACTCTATTTCTTTAAAACAGGTCACTTAAACATATCATCATTATTTATATGTATTTATAAAATTTTAATAAAATATGAAGATTATGATATGCTGTTAACTTTGTTTGTAAATTAAAATGCTAAATTAATTTCATAAAATCATAACAATTAATAAACAAATTTAAATTTCGTAAATTTCTAAAATTTAATATTTTACATGGTTTTATCAACAATTGTATATAGTGCTTTTGTTTAAAAATATTTTTTTTTTAGGAAATTGGGTTGTTAAAATAAAGTTGAAAAATTATCAGTAAAATTTTTAATTTGATTATCGGTATGTGAAAATTTTTTATATCTGTATTTTTATTTTTTTTAAAATAGAATTTTCGCAACAAAATATCTATTAAATGTTAACAACTTTTAAACAATGAATAGAATAGGATATTTTATAATTTAGAGTTTTTAAATTCCAAATTTGTAAGACAAAATACTAATTATTGTAAGATAAATGATTGAAAAAATTAAAATAGGTATTGCAAGTGACCATGCAGGGTATGAAAGAAAGCTTGAAATAATTAACTTCCTTAAGAGAAGTGGTTATTTTTTCACAGATTTTGGGGCATTTACAAAAGAAAGTTCTGATTACCCTGATTTTATTCACCCTGTAGCAAAAGCAGTTGAAAACGGGGAATTTCAATTCGGAATTATTTTTTGTGCATCAGGGAATGGAGTGAACATGACCGCAAATAAATACCGGGGAATAAGATCGGCACTCTGCTGGAATACCGAAATAGCATTTCTTGCCCGAAAACACAATAATGCTAACATTTGTGCTATTCCGGCAAAATTTGTAAGCGAAAACGAGGCGGAACAAATTACCAGCACTTTTATAAATACATCATTTGAAGGTGGCAGACATCAAATCAGAATTGATAAAATTCCAATCATTAAATAATAATTATGTTATCAAATACTGCAAAATATGCAATTAGGGCGGTCATTTATGTGGCCATGAATAATAAGGAAGGTGAAAAGATAGGTGTAAAGAAAATCGCCACCGATTTGCGAATTCCAATGCCTTTCCTCGGTAAAATTTTGCAGTCGCTGGTTAAACATAAATTATTATGTTCTGCGAAAGGTCCGCATGGAGGTTTTACTTTGTGCAGAAGAGCAGAAAAAATTTCGCTTATGAATATTGTTGAAGTGGTTGATGGCTTGGATAGTTTTTGTGATTGTATTATTGGATTGGAAAGTTGTAAAATAGAGGAAAAACATTGTCCAATTCATTCCAGGTATGCCGAGCTAAGAAGCCAATTAAAAGAATTTTTTGAAAATAAAAATATTGGTACTATAGTTGAAGAGATAAAAAACTCGAAGGCTGAACTAACAATTTGATAATCGGGTTTAATAAAATTTTATCAGAAATAAAGTGTAATTATTTCATTTTTCTTAAAAAAGTAAACCTGAATAATAAAATTCCAGCAGCAATTCCTGCCAGGTTTGCCAGCATATCAAATATATCACTTGATCTGTTGTGGGTAATCACATCTTGCATGAATTCAGTCAAACCTCCTGTAATTAATGGAACCAAAATTGAAAAAAGATAATTTTTGTAGTGTCTGTAAGATTTTTGCAAATAAAACCCTGTTGATATCAGAATAGTAAAAATCAGGTACATTACAAAATGAATAATTTTATCAGCGAAATACATTTCTAGTAATGAAAATGAAGGTATTTTACTACTAGGCGTCAGGCTAATTATTAAAATAAAAGCTCCCCAGATACTTGCAGGCAAAAAATAGAATAATTTCATTACAATTTTTATTTTTATACAAATATTGTTTTTTTCAAAACATTTCTGAAGCCTTACGATTTTTATAATATAAATTACCAATGGCGGGTATTTACCTTCATATCCCTTTTTGCCGGTCTGCCTGCTACTACTGCGACTTTTTCTTTACTGTTTCTATAAAACACCAGGCAAGATTTATAAATTGTTTGAAAAAGGAAATTCGCATGCGGCACAATTATTTGGAGCACGAGGAGATAAAATCGATATATTTCGGCGGAGGAACACCATCAATTATACCTCCGAAAGAAATTTCGGAAATTTTGCAAATCATAAATAAGGTTTTTAAGGTGGCTAAAAATCCTGAGATTACTCTTGAAGCAAATCCTGATGATTTATCTGAAAGATATCTTAAAGAGCTGGCCGCAACAGGGGTAAACAGATTAAGCATCGGCGTGCAGTCATTTTTTGATGAGGACCTGGCATGGATGAACAGGAGGCATAGTGGCACGGAGGCAATAAATTCAATTAAAAGTAGTCAGGAAGCAGGCTTTAAAAATCTGAACATTGATTTGATATATGGTTTTCCCTTGCTTTCAAAAAGTAAATGGCAAAGTAATTTACAAATGACAATTGATAGCGGTGTTACACATATATCATCCTACATGCTTGGAATTGAACCTAAAACTGTGTTTTGGGTGCAAAATTCCAAGGGCAAACTTAAATCTGCCACAGATGAACAGTGTATTGACCATTTTGAGCAGCTTTTAGAAAGCTTTACTAAAGCGGGCTATATTCATTATGAAATCTCTAATTTTTGCCTTCCCGGATTTTATTCAAAACATAACACTTCGTATTGGTCGGCAAATGAAAAGTACCTTGGTGTTGGTCCATCGGCACATTCTTATAACTGTCACAACCGGCAATGGAACATAAGGAGTTTAACAAAGTATATGGAAGCAATTGAATGCGATTCAGTTTTGTCTGAAATCGAGCAACTAAATGTAAATACTAAATACAACGATTACATTCTTACTTCCCTGCGAACAATGTGGGGTTTAGATTATGATTATATTGAAAAAAACTTTGGGAAAGAGTATCTTTTGCATTTTAAAAAAGAATCAATTCCTTTTGTTCTAAATGGTGAGATTATTATAACCGGCAATAAGGCGGTACTTGCAAAAAAAGGTATGTTAATTTCCGACTCCATAATAAGTTCACTTTTTATCATTTAGACCAGTGATAACCAATAATTTGAGAAAAATTCATCAAAACTTCATTTTTAAGCACTAATTTTGAGCAAACAGTTTAAACTGCGAAGATGAAAGCAATATTTTTCATTTTATTTTTCGTGCTGTTTGGAAGCATTGCCGGGTATGGTTATACAACCGAGCTAAACAAGCCGCCGGAAACAGCAAAACCACCGGAGTCAGCTCCCAGGGAAACGCTCGAACGTCCGCCTCAAAAACCAGAACCTCCCTTAGTAAGACCGCTTGCCCCTAACAGGCCTAATATAACTAAAACCGCGAAACCAAAACAGGGAGCCAGACCAGAAGTTGTAAGACCCGATAATAGAAGGCCTGTCGGTGCCGGAAGGCCAGCCGGAGCCAGAAGGATACCTGTTCGAAGAGTAAGATAAGTTCAGGATTTGAATTATAGTAAAAAAAAATATAAAGTTTTTTCAATGAATAAAAGAATCTCAGGATTAATAATTGTTTTATTACTCTTATTGCGTATTTATATACTCCACTCAGCGCAATCAGATTCTATAAATATTTTAAAGGAAGGCACAGGCAATAATTTCAATGTATTTTTAGGGATAAATTACGGAAGCAATTATCTTTATTATGGACGCACTATTACTGAAAATAAGCCCTATTATTCGGCAGATATTATGCTTTTGCATAAATCAGGTTTTTGGGCAGCAGCAGCAGCATATCACTTATTTAATGAAGTACCGTATGTAAATTTTTATGACCTTTCTTTGGGCTGGCAAAACAATTTTAATACATGGCTTGACGGAGGTATTACCTTTACAAGGTTTAATTTTCCAAAAGCAGGCACAGACGGAACCAATCTTGGTTTTACATTCTGGACGGTTCAGGCAGGTTTTGACTGGCAATTTCTATACACATCAATAAATTCCAGTGTGCTTACAGGTGACGAAGTTAATTTTTACTTAATAATGAAAAATTCCAGATATTTTCAGACTAAGAAGTTTGCGAATAACAAAATGTATTTTTCTTTCGATCCATCTTTTACTTTTGTAGCAGGTACGCAGGAATATTATAAGGTTACTGTTTTAAGACGCCCAATTGGCCGCTGGCCCGGCAGAATTATTGTTGAAGAATCACGAAATTTTGAATTACTGGATTTTCAATTAACCTTTCCGGCTACTTTTAATTGGGGTAATATTTCCATTGAACCTGCAATTACTTATTATCGCCCGATTAACATAAGTTATAACGATTTTGCCAAAGAAGGATTTTATTTCTACTTTAGTCTTTTTTTCAACATCTGATTTTTTATGAACATATTAATTGTTGAAGACGAAAGAAGTCTTGCCCGTGAAATAAAGACTTTTCTTAACAAGGAACATTTTATTTGCGATTTGGCTTTTACAGGAAAAGATGCTTCTGAGAAAATAGCAGTTAATTTGTATGATTTTATTTTGCTTGATTTGGGCTTGCCTGATTATAAGGGTTTGAACTTGATTAACGAAGCAAAAAGAATCAATCATCAGGCTGCATTCATAATTATCACTGCCAGAGGGGCAGTTGAGGATAAAATTAAAGGCCTCGACCTGGGAGCCGATGATTACCTTGCAAAACCATTTTCACTTCCAGAACTTGCTTCCCGCATAAATGCAATTGCAAGAAGAAAGTTCGGGGTTTTAAATAACGTAGTTGAAATAGGAATGTTTAGAGTGGATATCCAAAGCAGAATGGTATTTCATAAAGAAACCGAAGTTGTTTTAACCAAAAAAGAGTTCGATTTGCTGCAATATCTAATTCTTAATAAAAATAAAGTATTGGCTCGAACCCAGCTATATGAGCACATTTGGGGAAACGAACTTGATGATAATTATGACTCCAATTTCATTGATGTACACATGAAAAACCTGCGCAAAAAACTTACTCAGCATTCGCCTGTTGAATGGCTTGAAACAGTTAGAGGAGTAGGATACAGAATTAATTCCTGAAATGAAGATACGCGGTAAATTTGCATTGTTTAACGCCTTATCAAAATTAATTTTCGTTGCACTTTTTCTGGTGCTTATGCCCTTGGTACTCGAAAAAATAAATACTATTAATACCGACAACGATTTAATTGCCAAGCGCGATCGCATTCTCGATTTAATTGAAGTCATGGGAATCGATCCATTTATCAGTTCACAGGAATATGGTTTCGCAAGCTACAACATATTAAAAGAAGAATTTATTAACCTTGAAAGGCTTGAATTGGAGGAACACTGGAATTTTATAGAAGTTACCAGCAGGCTTGTTGAAGATGAAATAATAGACTACCGGATTCTGAATTATAGTTTTTATGTAGATAATGAGGTTTACCTGCTTGAAATAGGAAAAAGTTTAAGCAGTATAAGACAAACCGAAAATAATATCAGGTGGTTTGCTTTGGTATTACTGTTACTTTTTATTGCAGTTACACTGGTTTTGGATATTTCATATATTAAGTTGCTTTTTCAGCCTTTTGACCGAATAATAATACAGAAATTGAAAAAAGTACACGATCCTGAACATTTTAATTTCACACTTATCAATACAAGCACCGAGGATTTCAGAATGCTCGATTTAACCATTAATGAAATGATGGAAAGGATCCAACTGCTTTTCAGAAAGGAAAGGGAATTTACTTCAAATGTATCGCACGAATTGCTAACGCCGGTATCGGTATTACAAAGCAAACTCGAAAATCTTTTAATCGATTCTTCTATTTCTGAAGAAGCTATGGTTAAAATCAGCGATTCTTTACGTACCCTTGGAAAATTTAAAAGCATTGTAAATTCTTTATTACTGATTGCAAGAATCGAAAATGAACAATTTCTTAAGAGTGAGCAGGTAAATATTTTTGAGATTATAAAAGAAGTTATCAACGAATTAAATGATCAATTTGAGGCATCTGAAATCGAGCTCAAAACAAATGTTGAAGAAAAATTAAATTTAAATTTCGCCAATCGCGCTTTGCTTTTTACCATGTTCATGAATCTTTATGGAAATGCTCTAAAATATACTAACCGCGGAGGCAAAATCACAACAAATACACGACAAACAGAAAATGGATTTGAAATTAATATTCATAACACAGGAAAAGAAATTGACAAAAAAAACCTTGGAGAAATTTTCTCCAGGTTCAAAAAATTCTCCTCAGAGCATGTTGAAAGTCACGGTTTGGGTTTGGCCATTGCTAAAACTATTGCCGATTTTCATCAGATTTATCTTTCTGCACAATCAGAAAAAGAGCTTGGAACAACGTTCTGCATGGTTTTTTTGAAACAATAAATTAATTGCAACAAGTTATTTTTTTTTAAGATATTCATGATTTCTTCATGAACCAGATATTATATTTACCCATGTTTAACCCGTTAAAATCAAAAATATGAAAACAATCTCTTTATTAATTATTCTTTTTATTGCAAGCATTGGCGCACATTCACAAACAGAAAACCTTGTTTCAGAAACCAGAAAGGAAATTTTAGACAGAAGAGAAAAAAGGATTGAAAGAAAACAAAAACGAATAGAACGACGGAACCCCGATGGTTATGGCTTGCGGGATAACAGAATAGACAACAGAAAAGAAAGAATAGACCGCCGTCAAAATCGTGTTGAAAGGCGTAATGACTGAAAAATTAAGAAAATTAGATTAATAGAAATTGGCCGTTAAAAAAATTTTACCCCGCACAATACCACATTCAATTCCAATATTATTAATAGTTAACTGTTAACAAAAAATATGAAAACACTTTTATTAATGGTATCGATGCTACTATCAGGAGGATTATTATTTGCTCAAAACACAAATTCTGATAAGGAAAGGAGAACCGAAAGGAAAGAAGGAAGAGCCGAAAGGCATGAGAATCACGGACAAACCGTAAGTACTGTGGCTCGGGAAACCCCTTCAGGGCCGGGGAAAGGAGAAATTGTAAGTGGTGTGGCCTCATCCAAAAGACAGGATGGGAATAAAAGGCGTGAGGGTGTATCCGGATCAGAAAGACCCGAACGCCCTGCTAGACCTGAGAGACCCGCACCACGGCCTGGCAGGGGCAAAGGGCGACCCGTTGGAAGATAAATAAGTTTAGGTTAGTTAGGTAAGGAAAAGGGAAAAGCCATCTTGTGGTTTTTCCTTTTTTCGCTTTAATGATATTGTGAAAAAATTGCAAACAATTTATTTTCTTTATATTTGTGATTGCTTGTTATTGTTTAAATCCATACCGATTGGAAAAATAATTAATCACTAAGAAAAGTATTCACAAAAAAATTTAATTATGAACAAAGTATTTTTAATTTTTATTTCTATGGTTCTTATTTATAGTGCTTGTAAGCCAAAACCCGAAATTGCCGACAATCCGTTTTTTATGGAGTTTAATACGCCGTTTAATACCCCTCCTTTTGATAAAATAACTGACGAGCATTTTAAACCTGCCTTTATTGAGGCAATGAAAATACATCTTGAGGAGATAGATGCCATAGTAAACAACCCCGATGAACCTACTTTTGAAAACACTATAGTTGCATTTGATAATTCGGGCGACATTTTGTCAACTGTTGGGTCAGTTTTTGGAGGTATAAGAGGAGCAAATACCAATCCACGATTACAGGAATTGGCAAGAGAAATTACTCCTCTAACTTCTGCACATAATAATTCTATTCTTTTCAACGAAGGCCTTTTTAACAGAATTCAGGCAGTTTATAATGAAAAAGAAAATCTTGGCCTTAATGTAGAGCAAATGAGGTTACTGGAAATGATTTTCAGGGACTTCGAACGAAGCGGTGCATTATTGCCGGCCGACAAAAAGGAAGAACTCAAAGGGATAAATGAAAGAATTGCTATGGTGCAATTAGGCCTGGCAGAAAATTTATTAGCCGAAACCAACAATTTTATTCTGGTAATTGATAATGAGGAAGACCTTGACGGTTTACCCGAAGGAGTTAGAATTGCTGCAGCGGAAGAAGCAAAAAAGGCCGGAATGGAAGGCAAATGGGTTTTTACAATGGCCAGACCAAGCTGGACTCCATTTTTAACATTTTCAACAAAACGTCACCTTCGCGAAAAGCTATACACGGGTTATTTCATGCGAGGCGATAATAATAATGAGCATGATAATAAAGCGCTATTTGCAGAATTAATTCAATTGCGCGACAGGTTAGCCAATATTTTGGGATTTGAAAATTTTGCTGCATATACTATTGATATTAACATGGCAAAAACCCCTGAAAATGTATATGATTTTTTGCAAAAAGTTTGGGAACCTACACTCGAAATTGCCAAAAAAGACAGAGACATGATGCAGGCTATTATTGATCGGGAAGGTGGAAATTTTAAACTCGCACTATGGGATTGGTGGTTCTATGCCGAAAAAATTCGCAGAGAAAAATATGATCTCGATGAAGCAGAGATTAAACCCTATTTTACTATTGACAATGTAAAAAAAGGCATTTTTTATGTAACAAACAGATTGTATGGATTAACATTTGAAAGACAACACGACATACCTGTTTATCATGAGGAAGTTGAAACTTATGAAGTATTTGATTATGATGGGAGCCATTTGGCCATTTTGTATATTGACAATCATCCACGGCCCGGTAAACGTGGCGGTGCATGGTGCGGGACCTTTCGTGCGGGCAAATACAGAGATGGACAGAAAATAACGCCACTTGTTACTATAGTTCAAAATTTCACAAGGCCTACTGAGGGTGCACCGGCTATGCTAAGCTGGGATGAAACAATAACATACTTTCATGAATTCGGCCACGCCCTTCATAATTTCTTTGCCGATGGGCAGTTTGACAGAACCAGCAGAAGCGTACCAAGAGACTTTGTAGAATTACCTGCACAGATTATGGAGAACTGGGCCGGAGAACCTGAAGTTTTAAGGGTATATGCAAGGCATTACCAGACAGGAGAACCTATTCCCGACGAATTGATTGAAAAACTTTACAGAGCACGACATTTTAATCAGGGTTTTATTACAGGCGAATATATTGCAGCTGCATTTCTTGATATGGACTGGCATACAGCAGATTTTACCGGCGAAATTGATGTGAATGCATTTGAAAAAGCTGCAATGCAAAGAATTGGACAAATTAATGAAATGCTGCCGCGTTTCCGCACTACATATTTTTCACACATTTTTAGCCCGGGTTATGCTGCCGGTTATTATGTGTATTTGTGGGCAGGCCAGCTTGACACGGATGCATTCAACGCTTTCGTAGAATCAGGCGATTTGTTTAACCAGGAGCTTGCCGCAAAATTCAGGCAACATATTCTTGCAGAAAACGGAATTGGCGAAGGTATGGAACAATACCTGAAATTTAGGGGTAAAGAACCCTCAATTGAACCGCTGCTTCGAAGCCGTGGGCTGATAAAGTAAAGCATAAAGAGTATTAAATAAACCGTCTCTAAAAAATATTGAAGAGACGGTTTTTTTTTGGAAAATTATTTGATTCTTATAACTATTCTGAACTCATTGTTACAAAACGAGTGTGTTAACCTGATTGTAATTTTCTATTTGTACATTTAGAAAATACAAAATATTACAAGGGGCTATGCCAATTATAAATTCATGCAACAGTAGTTAATCACAATAACAAGCGGCAATTTATTCAAATCACGCAAAATCAGAATAAAAATTACCTTCAAAATCGTATTTTTGAGTAGATAACAATAAAGATATGCTGGAAAAACTAGTAAGTTTAATTGCGCAAAGTGGAACGACTGATAGCATTATTCCCGCTTTCAAAACAGGCGATTATTGTCTTTACCAAAATGACAACCTTGCGGTTATGGCAAAATTACCCGACAACCATGTAGATATGATTTTTGCCGACCCGCCTTACAAGCTTTCCAACAATGGGGTAACCTGCCAGGCAGGCAAAATGGTTAATGTAAATAAAGGAGAGTGGGACAGCAGTAAAGGTTTTGATGATGACCTTCAATTTCACGAAACATGGATCTCAGAATGTTTCCGTATTTTAAAACCAGAAGGGACAATATGGGTTTCGGGGACTAACCACAGCATTTACATGTGCGGTTTTCTAATGCAGAAATTGAATTTACATATTTTAAACGACATTGCCTGGTTTAAGCCAAACGCAGCCCCTAATTTGGCATGTAATACATTTGCTCACTCGCATGAAACACTTTTATGGGCACGCAAGCACAAGAAGGCTCTCCATACTTTTAATTATGAACTTATGAAGAAGGGAAGTTTTCCGGAAGACAAAATGAAAGTAAGAGAAAAACAGATGCGCTCAGTATGGTCAATACCAACTCCTGCCCCGCAGGAAAAAGAATTTGGAAAGCACCCTGCACAAAAACCACTTGCTCTTTTGAAAAGAATTATTTTAGCTTCAACAAAGGAAAACGATCTGATTCTTGATCCTTTTAATGGTAGCGGAACTACTGGTATTGCATGTAAAATTATCGGAAACAGGAACTATATCGGCATCGAGATAAATGAAGAATTTATCGAACAATCAATTCTTCGTTACAAAAAATTAATCAACAGACCACAGTGAAGTTTTGATTTATACAGCAATTCATGTAATGGTAAAAAGCTTATTTCGCCGAATACCTTTTTAAAAAAGTGATTTTCAGTTTTAAATTGGTGAATTATGATATGTTTAGCCCTACAATAGCAGGCTTTGTTATTACTGAATATCCCTAAAGCTACTTGTTCTAATTTTTACACCCAACAAACGAAGAACTAAATTAAGGTCTCCGCCCAAACAAAATCCCTGTTAATTTTGCCGTATTATTTTTTGGTTGAGATTTCTGCGAAAGCAGGAATCTTTAGAATTTCCATAGCCCCTTAAGTACTCATTTTAATTGATTTAATTGAAAAATGAGAAAGTAATTACGGAATTTCAATTTGTTTCCCTCGGCAGGCTTTAGATTTTAGACTTATTTTTTTTTAATTGAATGCCTGAAAATATTACATTTAGAAGACCAGGTTGTTATGAGTATTACTGACACAACTGTTTGCTTAGTTAAAATAATATATGAGTATCCGCAAATACAACTAAAT
>BBPF01000430.1_pt1 | contig 13301 bp, 11 predicted proteins | sample 1343921 | NCBI WGS metagenome assembly BBPF01 (sample SAMD00019090, study PRJDB2971) | groundwater metagenome | isolation source: The Cedars highly-alkaline
GCTGGCCAGTCTTTCATCACCGGCTGATAACCTTGCCGCCTAATCATTTCTTTTATTTCCCCTATTGACCGCTCATCGGCAACGGGAAACTGCTGGTTGCCTTTTTTTTCTCCGACAAAATAACCGCCCACCGTAGTTTTTGAACCAACTGACAAGGTGGTAACGCCTAAAGGCAAAAGATTATCACGCAACTTTGCCCGTTCACGGGTAGAGATGGTAATTCCAGCTTGGGGCAAGAAGAGTCGAAAGGCCAGCAAAATCTGCACAAGTTCTTTGTCGTTTACCGGGCAGGGAACGGTAAATCCCTCATGACTCGAACGAACCCGAGGTAGAGAGATGGCAATTTCAGTCGCAGGATATCGCTTTTGCAAATAATACGCGTGTAACCCGGCCCAAAAAGCTTCTTGCCGCCACGGGGCAAGGCCAAATAAAGCTCCGATGTTAATCCGGCGCATCCCGGCTTGGCAAGCCCTTTCCGTTGCATGTAAACGATTGATATAGTCACGCTTAGGACCGGAAAGATGAAGTTGAGCATAACTCTCCTGCTGGTAAGTTTCTTGGTAAAGAGTAAGGCTCTCTGCACCTGCCTGGATCATCTGCGCATACTCTTCGACGCTTAACGTATATATCTCAAGACCAAGGGAAGCAAAGTAAGGATGCAGTATCCGAAGACTGTCTGACAAATAAGCAATAGTGGCGTGGGCACAAGACTCCCCGGTTAGGAGGAGTAAGTGTCTAATTCCTGTGGCAGCAATACTTTTACCTTCGGCTTCCACTTCGACCAGACTCAACTGCTCGCGGACAATCTTCTTCCCGGAGTGAAATTGACAATAAAGACAATGATTAACACAGTAATTACTCAGATAAAGCGGTGTGTAAAGCAAGATGTTTCGACCAAAATGCTTTATAGTCAACAACCTGGCTTTTTGCGCCATGGGCTCCAGCACAGCTTCCGCTGCAGGAGAAAGGAGCAGAAGAAAATCTGCGGGGGAAAGACTTGCTTTAGTTAGGAGCATTCTTGCCTTACTGCTGTCTGTTGATTCAAGAACATGACAACATTCCTGCCGGTCGAAACGTTCCATATACTGCACAAAACTCATCAGAGCACCTCCTCAATCGAGAAAGCCGGTCAAAGGTGAACTGGCACGGGCATAGCTGGTTTCCCCACACATTCCCGCCAAGTAAGCTATCCTCCCGGACTCGACCGCCAAGCGAAACGCCAGCGCCATGGCTACCGAGTCATCGGCAGTGGCAATAGCAGTGTTTAACAGTACTGCGGAGGCTCCCATTTCCATTGCCTCCGCCGCATGACTTGGCCTGCCGATTCCTGCATCCACTATTACCGGCACATGACACTCTTCAATAATAATGTTAATGAGCTCCTTCATCTTTAAGCCTCGGTTGGTGCCGATGGGTGCCCCCAAAGGCATTACAGCGGCGGCTCCAACAGCTTCTAATGATTTTGCCACTATCAAATCGGGCGACATGTACGCAAGCACTGTAAAGCCATCCTTTACCAACTGTTCCGTGGCTTTCAATGTTTCAAAATTATCAGGCAGCAGATATTTTTGATCGGGAATCACTTCAATTTTCACCCAGTTACCGCAGCCGCCTGCCCTAGCAATGTGAGCCAACCGTATGGCCTCTGCCGCTGTACGTGCGCCCGATGTATTAGGCATGATAATAGCTCCGTCTGGAATAAAATCTAAAATATTTTCCTCCGGCTGGTCAAAATCAACACGGCGCAAAGCCACAGTCACAACCTGCGTTCCGGCAGCCTCAATTACCTGCTTCATTTTTGGCAACGGAATTTTACCTGTGCCAAGAAATAATCGGCTTGCGATTAAGGAGTTACCGATTGCCAGTAAATCTTTACTCACGCTTAGCCACCTCCCAAAAACTTTACAACTTCAAGCTGGTCTCCTTCGTTTAATGTAGTCTCTGACAACAAAGAGCGATCTATAATCTCAAAGTTTAACTGCACTACCACATAGGATGCGTCAAGCTCCTTTTGGCTTAACAACTGCGCTATGGTATAATTCTCCGGCAATGTTTCCTGCCGGCCGTTAACTTTCACGCAAATCATCTTTTCTTCCTCCTTGCTGTTTGCGGTTAAAAAACCTCAGGTGGAGCTTGAATGCGCAATCTGGCGAAAAACACTCGCTCTGCTTATGCTGTTTTTACCACAATACGAGCCTTAAGCCTTCTCGCTGCTCCCACAACATCGTCGGCGGCTACCACTGCTCTAATGACAGCCACATTTCTAGCCCCGACAGCAAGAACCTGCTCAAGATTAGTTTCATCAATCCCCCCGATTGCCACAAAAGGAACCGTTAACTGGCGAGATACTTTTTCAAGCAACTCCAACCCTACTGGCAGCGCATCAGGTTTGGTAGGCGTGGCAAACACCGGACCCACGCCCAGATAGTCAAGCGGCAAACTACTGGCCGCCAGTGCCTGTTCCAAAGAATGAGTAGAAAGACCGATAATTTTTTTTGGCCCGAGCTTTGCCCGCGCTTCGCTAACCGGCAGATCGTCCTGACCGAGGTGCACTCCGTCAGCATCAATTGCTAAAGCCACGTCTATATGGTCATTAATAATAAAAGTGGCGACGTGTTTGCGCGCCTGCTCTTGAAGCTTGGCACCAACTTCTACCATTTCTCTGACAGTCATATTTTTTTCACGTAACTGAATTACTGTGGCACCCCCTGCCAGAGCCTCCTCCATCACCTTTAACAACTCACGATCAGGAGTAAAACATTGTCCGCTGATTACATATAAAGACAAATCTAACGTATTCAAACTTCCTCCTCAGGTTTAAAATGCCAGCATTTACCGTGGACCTTGCTGTCCACGGTAAATGCTGGCATTTTTACCGTCTGCCCGATCCTTCCCTCCGCTGGCATTACCCATCTCAGGTTCAAAGAGTTGGCCAAGTTTGTCGCCCTTGCCTCTCAACTCGCGCTTGCGAGTACCCCTAGGTTTCTTTTTTAGTTACTTACATTGTAGATAAAGTTGCCCCCCTTTGTCAAGTTATTGCCGCCAGCACTTTAGTCTTCCTCATCCCATAGAAAGGATTTTTTTGATTTATAGAGAACTAGACAAGAAGATGGGGGAATCCCCTAAAACATCCCCAATGCATAGGATCGTAGCTTTCTTGAATGATATAATTTCCTATGAAAAAAAAGCCGGAGGCGTTTTATTTTATGGCTGTCATAACAATTTCGCGTCAATTTGGTGCCGGAGGAGAGCTGCTGGCAAAGAAGCTGGCAAATGAGCTAAATTTCCGCTTAATTGACAGAAAGGCCATTTTAGCAGCTTTGACAGAGATGGGTTTATCCCCGCAGCTACTAAAGTTTGACGAGCAAGCGACTAAGGGTGAAGACGCGGAAAAGCGCCAACGCTTTTATCTGACGGCACTACATGAGCATTTACTCTCACTGGCCGAAAAAGAATCGTACGTGCTGGTGGGACGGGGTGGTCAGTTTTTATTCCGCAGACGCCCAGACGCTTTTCACGTTCTGGTTTGCGCTCCCTTTAATCAGCGAGTGCAATGGGTTCATGAAATCTATAATCTTGAGAAAAGTCCAGCCAGCCTGCTGGTAAGAGAGCATGACCGCCGAAAAAGAAGATATCTTCGCCAGGTATTTGACCGCGCCTGGTTGGATCCTGAAGCATATGATCTGGTAGTTAACACAAAAACACTGACTCCGCAAGGAGCCGCCGCCTTGGTGCGGCAAGCCGCATGCTACTTTCTGGAGCGCAATTCACAAGAAAGCGCTGATGTCAGTTCGCGACCGGCTAGACCGGAGCAGAATATCGTCGAAAAAAAACCAACTTTCTTTATGCATCCTAGCGAGGAAGAATTTGCCCGGGTGCTTAATTTTTATCATATCCCCTGGCAGTATGAACCCAAAACATTCCCCTTGCAATGGGATAGCGAAGGAAGAGTCACAGAAGCTTTTTCTCCCGATTTTTTTCTGCCCGACCAGAACCTGTATGTAGAACTCACTACTCAGCGGCAAAAACTTGTTTGGAAAAAAAATAGAAAAGCACGTCGCCTGAAGGAATTATATCCGGAGGTTAACATTAAAATAATCTATAATAAGGATTGCCTTCATATTTTGGACTTGACTCATTGACTAAGAAATGGAGCGTCAAAATGTCATACCGCCTAGTGCCGGTATTGTGCCGCACAACCATTGAAGAGCGAATTGCCGAGTTAGGCAGGGAACTCTCCCGCGATTACAAGAACAAGCAGCCTGTTCTTGTTTGCGTTTTGCGTGGCAGCGTCTATTTTACCGTAGATCTGACACGGGCCATTACCGTACCGCATCTCCTTGATTTTATTTCCATCTCCAGCTATAGCCAGAAAACAGACCCACTGGGAATTGTACGAATTACCAAAGATCTGGATACATCTATTGTGGGACGCGAGGTGTTGATTGTGGAAGACATAGTTGATACCGGCCTAAGCCTTCACTATCTCATTCGCAATCTAAAAACCCGCTCTCCGGCAGGATTGCGGGTTTGCACGCTCTTAAATATTCCGGCACGGCGCATTGCTAATGTGCCGCTTGATTACCAAGGGTTTGAACTGCCCAATATTTATGCGGTAGGCTATGGACTAGACTATCATGAAAACTACAGGAATTTACGAGATATTTTCTCGCTGATAAAAGAGGAAACATAAAATACACCAGACTCCAACAGACCGCATTGTTACCCAGCAGAACTCCCAATCGCTTATACGGCGATTTCTCTCCATATTTCGCAACCAGTTAAATCGTTCCTGCTCCGTGTGACCAGCGCACTTTGGGCTTATCCTCCGCAACACTCACACACTTCACATGACACCCTTACTATACGGGCATTGCTTTTCTCACGCTGTGATACTTCACTCTGCACCGTCACCGGGCTTTACCAGGAAACTACTGCCTCTCGGAATCTGGTAAGACTATTATCGCATAAGTCAATAAGGCTGTCAAGTTCTTTTTTTTAACAAAATTGACAAAATTTATTAACAAATTCTTAACATAGCAACAAACTTTGGCATCCGTGGCGAGCAGTAAGCTCACCTATTGCATCGAAAACTTGGCTTAATGAAAAAGACGCTTTGCGTTTTTTTCTTGGGATGCGTCTTTTTCATCCGCTAGGGATTGGCACCACATCGCGTTGACCTAACGGTCCTGAGCACCCCGCAAGAATAAGGGGGAGCCCCCAAAACAACCCCCTTGCATATGATCGTAGCTTCACTGAAAGAGATAATTTCCTATGCAAAAACAAAAGCGGGACTGAGCGCCCCGAATTTTAAATATATGGCGGAGAGAGAGGGATTCGAACCCTCGAAGCAGGTTTTAGTCCCGCTTAATCGCTTAGCAGGCGACCGCCTTCGACCGACTCGGCCATCTCTCCGTACTTGCCCTTTTTGCTCCGCCAAACTAATGATGGCGGAGGGGGTGGGATTCGAACCCACGGCTCTTACGAGTCACTGGTTTTCAAGACCAGCTCCTTAAACCGCTCGGACACCCCTCCGAACGCAATGTTTAGCATAGCACACGCCGCAAAGCTTGTCAATTAAAGAAACGTGGCGTAAGACCGTGTGGTTCAACCTCGCGGAGAGGTTGAACCACACGGTCTGTTAAGAAAGACTAAAGCAGCGCTTTCAAGAAAATTACTAAGACGATTTCAGCTCCTGTTCAAGCTTCTTAATTTCTTTTTCAAGAGCTTCGATCTCCTGAAAAAGTTCGGGAGACATGGAATGTTCTGTACGGCCAATAACTGATTCGGCACCGGGGCAAATGGCGGGATTGCTCTTCATCAGCTCCTCAAGCTTTGCTTTTAATTCTTGCAACTTCTCTGCTTTGTCCATCTTTACCACCCTTTCATTATTTTACTAACCGCATCTGATTGTGCCGGAAACTTAGTTGTCACACTCTCATTATAACAATATTTAGCAATAAAAGTCAATCGCTATTTAGCAATAAAAGTCAATCGCTTACAACAACAGACGTCAAAGCGCAGCGAGTTTTTCCACCATCCGCCTGCGCAGACTCTCCAAAAACTCAGGCGATAAACGCTTCTGCATCGCGCTCGTTTCAAGAAAACGTGCAGGAATAATAATTTCTTCCGGCCGGAAACCCATGGCTTTTTTTAGTGCCATTTTTTCCCGGTAAATCTTTTGCCCCAGCCTAAACAACTCTTCTTCTGTCCAACATAGACCCAAAGTTGAGAGCGCCTCCGCAACAACGGGGAGTTGATAAATCTTACGGGCAAAAAGGCAGATAATCAGGCAATTTAAGGTATTACGCAGCTCTTCTTCCCTGACAATCTTCTCAACAATTTCCTCAGGGGTGGCGGCAGGCGTTTTGTTTTGCAACTCCTGGTCAATGGCATAACCCGCATTGTCTAGATGAGAGTGACGGGCACCAAAAGCCTGTCCAATAATATTAGCGTAGCCTGTATGGTATCCAGCCACCTCATTTCTGCCAAGCGTGCAGGCAAATTGACTGCCTCCATACTGTTCTGCAGCAAACCAAGTGCCGCGGGCCAGCGCCTGATAAAATGCTGTCGGCTGAGAAACAATATTGTCAAGTGCCGTCAGGTACGGTGCCATCCGGCCAAAAGAAAGATTAACCTGTAATTCCTGTCTGCCAATCAACGCTTGCTCCTGCGCTTCCGTTGCCCAAGCCAGTGCCACGCCGGCAGAAATAGCATCCAGTCCAAGTTGCTCCACCTTTTCAATCAGCGCGTAAACGTGACGATGGTCGGTCAGCCCTAGCATTGTTCCAAGCGCATAAACCAACTCATGATCGTAAGCAACGGCTACCGATTCATACTCATGCTCATGCCCCAGTGCGAACTGGCGACGGTAAAGGCCAATATGGATACAGCCGATGGGACAGCCTGAACATGACAGTTTTCTGATCAACGTTTCCCTCGCAAACGTTTCCCCACTCAAGTTAACTGCTTCCGGATAGGAACTAGCCTGCAGATTGCGCACAGGCAAAGCGCCTAGCGCATTAAGCGGTTCTACGTTACCGGTGGTGCCTAGCCCGTGGTACTTTTCCATAATATCTGTTTCTACTGTTTGCCTATAAATCTTTTCATAGAATCGGTTATACTTAGCTGAATTTACAATGGGGATGTCTAAGTCGCCATGGATAACGAGCGCCTTTAAATTTTTACTCCCAAACACTGCTCCCAGTCCCAAACGGCCAAAATGGCGGTATGTATCGACTACCACGCAGGCAAAAGCTACCTGCTTTTCCCCAGCCCGCCCAATACGTAAGGTGGAACGGTGACCACTGCCGGGCGACAACTTTCGCAAGATATGTCCGCTCTCTTCAATTGAAAGACCCCACAGGCCACGAGCATCATTAAACTGTACTTGCCGCGGCGTAACAGTCAGATAAACCGGCGCGTCCGCCTGACCTTTTATGACTATGGCATCGTAACCGGCAAAACGCATACTCATGGCAAGTCGCAAGCCGGCATAACTTTCGCCCAATTCGCCGGTCAGCGGTGATCTAAACATGGCAACTGCCTTTGTAACCAGCGGGTAAATGGTGGACATAGGACCAATTGCCAGCACTATCGGCTGACCGGGATGGGAAGCGTCTTCCTCCGGCAAAAGATTTTCCTTAAAAAGGCAGGTGGCTATTCCCACCCCACCCAACCAGCCGTTTAAGTCTTCTCTTTGCTCCACCGCGATTACTTTTTGCTCCAAATCAATGAACAAAACGCGTGCCGGCCGGTTGTTAATCATTTTGCCGCACCTCCATAGAAAGTACTTCATGAGGACAAAAGCCTACGCAGATTCCACACTGGATACAGATAACAGGTCGACGCTCCTGTTCATCAAAATAAATAACCTGCACAACACATTTTTGTGCACAGGCACCGCAACCAACACATTTTTTGCGGCTAAACTTTACGCCGCCGCCTATCCGAGGAAGGATTGCTTCGGTTGGGCAGGCAGTGGCACAGGGCGCATCTAGGCAACCGCGGCAGATATCAGCCGCCAGCCTAGACTGCATTCCCCCTCTGGTACGAATCTGAATGGCGCTATAACGAGGACTGAAAGTTTTGTAAACCACGCGAGCACATGCCAACATACATGAATAGCACGCGATACAACGATTCATCCCTTTAGCCTGCAAAATTTTACCGGACAAAGCAATTCCCCCTAAATCAGTAGTGTAGCATCGCCAAAGCTGAGAAAGCGGAATTTTTCCCTGATGGCATAAGCGTAAGCCCGCATAACCAGCTCCTGAGAAGCAAAGGCTGAGATTAGTACCATATGGGAAGAACGCGGAAGATGCAGATTAGTAATAATTCGGTCTGCTACTCTAAAGCGATAGCCGGGTACAATAAACAGGTTTGTCCATCCTGAACTTGGCTTAATTTCACCTGTCAGCGCCGCACTCTCCAAGGCACGCACAGCGTCTGTGCCGCATGCCACCACCTTGCTGCCCCTTGCTTTGGCTCCCTGAACAGCAGCAACCGTTTCCGCCGGTAAATGAAAATACTCCGCGGATAAATTATGCTCAGCCACATACTCGGCTTTGATTGGCCGAAAGCTTCCTATTCCCATGTGCAAAGTAAAGTTAACGACCTGCACTCCTTTATCTCTAACCGCTTGGAGCAAATCAGGCGTAAAATGAAGCGCCGCCGTGGGGGCTGCGGTTGAACCATGCTCTCTGGCCAAAATGGTCTGATATCGCTCCGGATTAGCGAGCGGCTCTTTAATATACGGCGGCAGTGGCGTCTTGCCCCACTTTTCCATAGCCGTTATAGCCGCCTCCGGGAATGGAAAACGCACGACAAAAGTACCGCGCTCTGTTTTTTCCCGCAGATAAATCTCCATCTCTTCCCCCAGCAACACCACCCTGCCCTGTGGATAAGGTTTTAATAGCACCTCCCACTCGCCTTCGCCTAAAGAATGCAAGAGAAAAACTTCTACTTTGCCACCTGTGGGTTTCCTGCCTAAAAGCCTAGCCTTCATTACTTTGGTATCATTAATAACTAGTATATCACCCTCTTCCAGCCAGTTTAACACTGCTGCAAAGCCGGTTTCATTTACTTGCCGCTTAGCGCGATCGAGCACCAGCAGACGAGAGCTGTCTCGCGGCTCTACCGGACGCTGGGCTATCAATTCCCTAGGAAGATGATAATTAAACAGTTCCGTTTTCAGGCTGACTTCTGACACGCATTCCGCCTCTTTCACGCTAATTTCCTTAACCTTTAAACAATTCAGTTTTCTTTAGGGCCGTCTCAGCTCTATTTCCAGTCCTCTTTACTTATCCTGCCATTTTTTAATCTAGGCAAGTAAGGATGAAGCGCAGCAGGAATTATTACCGAGCCGTCTTCCTGCTGACAGTTCTCCAGAATGGCAGCAACCGTACGGCCGACCGCCAGACCTGATCCATTTAGCGTATGGACAAACTCCGTTTTTCCGCTTTGTTTCCGCCGGAAACGAATCCCCGCACGTCGCGCCTGAAAATCGCCAAAATTGCTGCAGGAAGATATTTCCCGATAAGTATCAAACGCAGGCAACCAAACTTCAATATCATATTTTTTAGCTGCCGCAAAGCCTAGTTCTGCGGTAGACATCAGCATGATTCTGTAGGGCAGCCCTAGCCGTTTCAGCACTTCCTCAGCATGGCTTGTCAGGCTCTCCAGCTCCTGCTTTGAATCTTCCGGCCGTGCGAATTTCACCAGCTCCACTTTATTAAACTGGTGCTGACGAATTAAGCCCCGGGTATCTCGGCCATGGGCACCGGCTTCGGCACGGAAACATGCACTATAAGCCGCGTAACATTTAGTCAGTTCATCTTCTGCCAGAATTTCATCTCTATACAAATTGGTCACCGGCACTTCCGCAGTGGGGATGAGAAAATACTCGGTGTCAGCTACCCGAAAAGCGTCTTCTTCAAACTTAGGCAGTTGACCTGTGCCCACCATACTGTTTCTATTGGCAAGAAAAGGAGGAAATATTTCTGTGTACTCGTTTTCTATCGTATGCAAATCAAGCATAAAGTTAATTAAGGCTCGTTCTAGCTGGGCTCCCAGCCCTTTATAAAATGCAAACCTCGCTCCGGTTACTTTTCCCGCTCGCTCGAAGTCGATAATTCCCAAATCGGCAGCAATTTCCCAGTGAGCTTTAGGTTCAAAAGAAAACTTTTTCGGTTCTCCCGCTTGCCTGACCAGCACATTTTCTGCTTCACTTTGCCCGATAGGTACAGTAGCATCCGGAATATTAGGTATCGTCAACAAAATTTCTTCTAACTGCGCTTCCACCTCTCGGAGCTGCTGATCCATTTCTTTGATGTTCTGGGAAACGACGCGCATCTCCTCAATCAGCAGGCTGGCATCTTCCTTAGTGCGCTTCATTTTTGCCACCTGCTCTGAGGCAGCATTGCGACGCATTTTTAGCTGTTCCGCTTCCATTAACAATTTCCTACGCCTCTCATCAATTAAGGCAAACAGCTCAATGCCTGCTTCTTCACCTTTATCCAGCAAAGCTTTACGCACTATATCTAAGTTCTCTCTGACAAACTTCAACTCCAACATCTTAGTCTTTCTCCTTTCAAATAAAAAAGACGCTTTGATTTTTTTGCATGCGACGCGTCTTTTTTATCCGCTAGGGGTTGCCACCCCGCAGGCGGCATAACGGTCCCCTCCGGCGCGTAACGTGCGCTAGCCGAAACGGAATTTCCCCCGCCCTCCTCAGAACTGGAATTCACCTGCCGCCTCACCGGTTCACACCATCCACCGGCTCTCTGAGCTGACGAACAGGTTACTGTTGTTCTTCCTCGGATTTTTAAGTATGATTAGTAACAGTATACTTGGGTTATCAGGAAAATGCAAGCCGAGAGGCCTTTTCTTCAATTCGAGTTTTAGCAGGAATCTAGTTGACAAAACACCTCTAGCCGTCTTAACGGCAAAGACTGCATCCAGCTTATTTTATCTGAAAAAGGAGCGTGATTTTTGTGGCTGTTTTTTTTATTGCCTTTCTAACAGTTCTTTTGGCGGAAATGGGTGATAAAACCCAACTTGTGACGCTGGCCATGGCTACCCTTTTCCCCCCTCGCCAAGTCTTATTCGGGGCATTGGCGGCACTGGCTGTTATTACGGGCATAGCAGTAGTTCTCGGTGAATTTTTAGCCACCTACTTGCCTGTGGAGACCACCTTACTCGGCAGTGGTATCTTTTTTTTCTTGGCAGGACTCTATCTTTACTTTAAACAGGAATCTCAGGAAGAGAAAATTATCCCTCCCAAGCATGGCGTAGCTGTCCAAACTTTCGCGCTGGTGTTTCTGGCGGAACTGGGTGACAAAACACAGCTTGCCAGCATTGCTCTCACTGCCGCGTATCATGCCCCGGTCGCCGTTTTTTTTGGCGCCATGGCCGGGCAACTGGTGAATCACAGCGCTGCAGCATATCTTGGTTCACGTTTTCTGACTCGCCTACCTGCTAACACCATAAAAGTAACCAGTGCGTTGCTGTTTATTATTTTTGGTGTGGCCTTTATATTTGCGGCGCTACGCTCTTAGCAACACTGATCTAATCGAACACTTAGCAGTTAACTATCAGATTGCTACATTTCCTGCGGCGCTGCAATGCCTAGCAATGCCAATCCATTTAGCAGAACTTGCCGCACCGCATCTACCAAAGCTAGGCGAGCGCTGCGAAGTTTAACCTCAGCGTGCAACACTGGACACTGGTGATAAAACTTGTTAAAATCGGCTGCCAGATCTACCAGATAACGGGCTATGACCGACGGTTTGTCTATCTCGGCAGCGCGGACAATGGCATCAGAAAAACGAGCCAGCGTTCGCACAACCGTCTGCTCTTCATCTGTGCCTAATAGCGTTGCATCGTATCGGCTGGTCCAGCCCTCCGCTTTACGCAGAATACTGCAGATCCGGGCGTGGGCATATTGAACGTAAGGAGCGGTTTCGCCGGCAAAATCTAATACCTTTTCCCAGTCAAACTCAATGTTTTTTACCCGATCATTGCTTAAATCGCCAAAAATAACGGCGCCGATTCCAACTTGGCGGGCAACGTCAGCTTTGTTTTCAAGACCTGCGTTTTTCTCTTGAATAATTTGCAGCGCAAGCTCCGTTGCCCTGTCTAACACATCTTCCAGAAAAACCAGTGTGCCCTGTCGGGTAGACATCTTCCCTTCTTTAAAACCAATCAAACCAAATGGCACATGGACACAACGCTCAGCCCAAGCATAGCCCATTTTTTTTAGAACGCTAAAGACCTGCTGAAAATGAAGCGTCTGATCCGCCCCAACAACATAGAGCATTTTCTCAAACTCATAAGTCTGGTAACGATAGATTGCGGCGCATAAGTCTCTTGTGGCGTATAATGTGGCGCCGTCCTGCTTACGCAACAGACACGGCGGCATGTCCTGATCTTCCAGGCTGACAATCAATGCGCCTGCCGAGATTTCTGTCAGCCCCTTCTCTTCCACTTGGCTGATGGTGTCTGCAAGCAGCTCGTTATAAAAACTTTCGCCTTGATAAGAGTCAAAGCGAACGCCCAAGATATTATAAATTCGTTTAAATTCCGCTAGACTTAACTCTCGGAAGCGCTGCCATAGCAGACGTGCCCTTTCATCTCCGTCTTCCAGTTTTTTAAACCAGGAGCGAGCTTCTTCCGCCAAAGTCGGCTCTGTTACCTCCTCCCGATGGAAGCGAACATATAATTCGTAAAGATATGCAATGGGGTCTTCTTCCAGTCGGGCATCATCACCCCATTTTAAATAGGAAACAATCAACTTACCAAACTGTGTCCCCCAGTCCCCCAAATGATTAATGCCTACACAACGATAACCTAATGCTAAGTAGATCCGGTATAGGGAGTGGCCGATGACAGTGGAACGAAGATGTCCTATGCCAAATGGTTTAGCGATATTGGGGGCTGAAAAATCGATCACAATTGTTTTCCCTTGGCCGACTTCCAGCTTGCCGTAAGCTTCTTTCTGCTCAAGCACCGCATGAACAGTGACTAGCGCCAACCTCTGGCGATTACAGAAGAAGTTAATATAGGGACCACGGGCTTCAATGCAAGCGAATAATTCACTTGCCGGCAGTCTTTCAGCCAGTTCTGCCGCAATTTTTGCGGGCGAATTGCGCATTTCTTTAGCCAATTTAAAGCAGGGGAAAGCAAAATCGCCCATCTCCGCAGAGGGCGGCGTTTCCAAATCAGCCATAATTTGCTGACTATCCATTGGCACAAAGACTGAAAGTAATTTGCAAATTTCATTCCGAAACATCTGCATAAAA
>BBPF01002302.1_pt1 | contig 13296 bp, 11 predicted proteins | sample 1343921 | NCBI WGS metagenome assembly BBPF01 (sample SAMD00019090, study PRJDB2971) | groundwater metagenome | isolation source: The Cedars highly-alkaline
AATTTTTAGTCATTAGTAATTTAGTCATTGGGATTTGATTAGTCATTAGATATTAGAAATTAGAAATTTAAGCAGGGTGTTGCAGTCTTATAAGAGCGCGAGGTAAAATACTTGTTGATATGAAAGAGACGAGCAAAGAAAATCCGGAAGAGCTAACTCGCCGCTTAGGCGAGCGGCTTTGACCTCGAGAAAAAAAAGATAAAGCTTAAAGAACTGGAGTTTGAAGTTGCCGACCCCGATTTATGGAAAAGCAGCCGGCTTTTGGCTGAAGAAAAAAATAAAGAAGCCGGCATTTTAAGGAATCTTATTGCCGAGTTTGAAGCAGCCGACTCTGTGGAAAAAATACGCAAGTTGGAAATCAAAACTCTGATGACCGGCAAGTACGACCATTGCTCGGCAGTCCTTTCTACTTATCCTGGTGTAGGAGGCGAAGACGCCTCTGATTGGGCGAGAATGCTTTTAGAGATGTATGGCGCTTACGCCAAGCGGCGCGGTTGGAAAATGAAACCCATAGACAAAGATACTATTGAGATTGTAGGGAGTTACACTTACGGATTTTTAAGAAAAGAAAACGGCGTACACAGATTAGTGAGAATTTCTCCTTATGACGCCAAACAGTTAAGGCATACTTCATTCGCGTTGGTTGAAGTTCTGCCGCAACTGCCGGAAATTGAACTTTCTAAAGTTAAAATACCGCAGGAGGATATTAAAATTGAGTTCTCGCGCTCTTCCGGTCCGGGAGGGCAAAATGTGAATAAAGTGGAAACGGCTGTGCGCGTCCATCACTTACCGACAGGCATCACGGCTTCTTCAGAATCACAAAGAGCGCAATCACAGAACAGGGAAAAAGCCATGGCGCTTTTAACCTCCAAGCTCTTTAAACTTATGGAAGAAAAGCAGGCTAAGGAGTTATCCGAACTCAAAACCAAAGTTAAACCGGAGTGGGGCAACCAGATAAGGTCTTATATACTTCACCCTTATAAATTAGTGAAAGACCACAGAACGGGCGCGGAAACCGCTAAAATTGATGAGGTTTTAAGGGGCGATTTGGACTTATTCGTAGAAGCCGAGGTGGAAAAGTTGTAAACCGGGACAATTCCCTGTAAAATAGCAATTAAGTGATGATTAACTTTCAGGATGTTTCCAAAAATTACAACGGTTATCAGGCGCTCATCGATATAACGTTTAAGATAGTGCCGCAGGAGTTCGTTTCTCTTGTAGGACGGTCGGGAGCCGGCAAATCAACCATTGTGAAACTCTTAATAGGCGAAGATAAGCCCACTAAAGGCCGGGTAACTTTCGGCCACTACGACGTGGGCAAGCTTAAATCCAGCCAATTATCCAAGCTTCGCCGTCACATAGGCACTATTTTCCAGGATTTCAAACTTTTGCCCACTAAAAATGTTTATGAAAACGTGGCTTTTGCGCTTGAAGTAGCCGGTAAGCCGGAAAGGGAGATAAACGATTTAGTGAAAGAAGTTCTTGATTTGGTTGATTTGGACAGCAAGGCAAAGAATTTTATCCACGAGCTCTCTGGCGGAGAAAAGCAGCGTGTCGCCATAGCGAGAGCTATGGTCAGTCGTCCAGACGTGGTTGTGGCAGACGAGCCGACCGGCAATCTTGATCCCTTCAATACTTCTGCTATTCTAAATTTACTTACCAAGATCAACGAATTAGGCACCACTGTCATACTCGCTACGCACAACAAAAGCATAGTTAACCAGGCTAGCAGGCGCGTGATTCTTATGGAAAATGGGCGCATAGTAAGGGATGAAGAAAGGGGCAAATATTCGCTCTAAATAATTTACAATAAGATGGTCACTACGCTTTATAGAATCATAAGACACGGTTTCCAGAACTTTTGGCGGCAGAGGTTGATTTCAGTAGCTACGCTTACCGTTATGCTCTTGGCGCTAATCGTTTTCTCCAGTCTTATTATTTTTAACGTGGTGGCGGCTTCCGCTTTAAATTCCATCCAGGAAAAGATTGACATCAGTGTCTATTTTAAAACCAGCGCTCCGGAAGATGAAATTTTAAGGATTAAAAGATCTCTTGAGGAGTTGGAGGAGGTAAAGAGCGTGGAATACATTTCGAGAGACAGGGCCCTCGAGATTTTTAAGGAGCGTCACATTGAAGACGCTACCATTACCCAAGCCATAGAAGAGTTAGCCGATAATCCACTCTCCGCTTCTCTAAATATTAAAGCGGATGACCCGGACCAATATTCTCTGATTGCTTCTTACCTGGACAACAGCGCCTTGGAAGAATATGTGGAAAAGGTGAGCTACGCCCAAAACCAGGTAGTCATTGACCGACTGGCTTCCATTATAAGCGTGAGTCAGCAGGCAGGCGTGCTTCTCACGGTGGCGCTCGCCGTGGTTGCCATACTCGTTGTTTTCAACACGATACTCTTGGCGATCTACTCCAACAAGGAAGGCATTGAAATCATGCGGCTTGTCGGCGCCTCCAATATGTTTATTCGCGGCCCATATGTGGTAGGAGGCGTCATCTACGGCATGGTAGCGGCAGTACTTTCGACCGCGATAATGCTCCCGGTCATCTACTTTATCTCTCCCTACCTTAAAGTATTCATACCAGGCATGGATTTGATGAATTACTTTCTAAGTAACATCTTTACATTGTTTTCATATCAACTATTATTTGGTGTAGGGATTGGCATTATTTCAAGTTTGATCGCCGTCCGCAGATACCTCAAGGTATGAGCAAAATAAAAAACGTATGGTTACCAGCGTAGTTGATCGCGGCAAAAGCCTTAACTAAAAAGCACGGGTTTGTGAAAGGAGTATTTTTGTATATTAAGATGTGGGGAGAAATAGCCGTTAGGGCAGTTCAATTCCTATGGATAAAGTGAAGTTTCTTTTTGTTTCTTTGGAGTCGTTAAGCGGTGATTTGGCTTGGTCATTGGTTAAAGAAGGACACGAGGTTAAATCCTATATTAAAGCCAAGACGGATAATGACGTTTACACCGGATTTATTGAACGTATTCCAGCTTGGGAACCGTATGTTGACTGGGCTGACGTGATAGTTTTTGACGATATTGAATTTGGGCCGCAAGCTGACAGATTGCGCAAAAAAGGCAAAAGGGTCGTTGGCGGAAGTATTTACACGGATCGCTTGGAAATAGACAGAGAATTCGGCCAAGCCGAACTTAGAAAATATGGCATAAACACTTTACCCAGCCAGAATTTTTCTAATTACGATGAAGCTATTAATTTTATTAAAGTCAATCCCGGCCGATACGTTTTTAAGCCCAGCGGCAATACTCCTTCCGGAGGTAAAGGACTTTTGTTTACCGGTCAGGAGGAAGACGGCAAAGATTTGGTAGAACTTTTAGAGCAGAATAAAACTGTTTGGCAGAAAAAAGCGCCTCTTTTCATTCTCCAGAAGTTCATTTCCGGGGTGGAAGTGGCGGTAGGAGCATTTTTTAACGGACATGATTTTATTTACCCCATTAATGTTAACTTTGAGCACAAGAGAGTTTTCCCGGGAGATATCGGCCCGTTTTCCGGAGAGATGGGGACTTTGATGTATTGGAGTCCGGCGAACGTCCTTTTTAAGTCCACTCTTTTTAAAATGCTCCCGGCGCTTCGCGAGTCCGGCTATGTGGGCTATGTGGATATAAACTGTATTGTAAACGGCAAGGGTATATACCCCCTGGAGTGGACTTGCAGGTTCGGTTATCCGACCATTCAGATTCAACAAGAGGGTATAATCATGCCGGCTCACGAGTGGCTCTATAAGATAGCCTCGGGCGAAGATTTTGAGTTAAAAACGAAAAGAGGTTTCCAACTGGGCGTGAGAATCCTGGTGCCTTCTTATTTAACTAAAAGTGATTCTGATATGATTAATCTTTACAGGGACTTAGCCATTCTTTTTAAGAAGCCTGACAACCTGGAGGGCATTCATATAGAAGACGTAAAAAATGACAATGGCACATGGAGGGTGGCTGGTGTTTCCGGGGTGCTTCTCGTTGTCACTGGTTCCGGAACTACGGTAGAGGAAGCGCGCCATACGGTTTATACGAGGATTAAAAATATAATGATACCTAACATGATTTACCGTACCGACATCGGCGTGAAGTGGACGAGAGACAGTGATAGGCTTCATACTTGGGGTTATATCCAAACTTCTTAAACTATGAAGATAAAGAACTTTGATACATTAGCGGTTTCTGAACCGCGGCGCGCGGCCTTAGCCATCGCTGAAGAGGGCTTGGAATCTATTGATACGGCTAAGGTGCTTCGGGCGATAGTCAAACTTGATAGTGATGTTTTACGGATTAAGGAAGAAAGTTATTCCATTCGGAGCTTAAAGAAAATTTTCGTGGTGGCTGTAGGCAAATGTTCTCTGGAGTCAGCCGTGATTCTAGAAAATATTTTGGGCGATAAACTTTCCGGCGGAGTGGCGGTTGACGTGAGAACGGGCGGTTATCTGAATAAAATAAAATATTTTAGAGGGACGCATCCGTATCCTTCGGAGGAAAACGTTGCATCGGCTAAAGGAGTTATGGATTTACTCTCCGAGGCGGACCAAAACGATTTGGTTATTTTTGTGATTTCCGGTGGAGGTTCAACTTTGCTTTGCTATCCCGAAAAGTCTTCTTATAAAGAAGAGTTAAATATCGTTAAATCTCTTATTAAAGCCGGCGCCACCATCCAAGAGATGAACACCGTACGCAAACATCTTTCTCTTGCCCGTGGAGGGTTTTTAGCCAAGTACGCCTATCCGGCGAAGTCGGCGGCGCTTATATTCTCCGATGTTCCGGGCGACGATATTGGTTTTATAGCTTCCGGTCCCACCGTGAAAGACACGACTACCATAGACGAGGCATCTGCCGTGCTCACTAAGTATGATATATTAAACAAGCGCAATCTCAAGGGTTGCGGTTTGATTGAGACGCCCAAAGATGAAAAGTATTTTGAAAACGTTAAAAATATCATAGCCATTTCCAGTTCCGTGGCGCTCTCCGCGATGAAAAAAAAGGCGAAAGAATTGGGTTTTAAGGTTAAGGTATGCGACGGTTGTCTTAAGGGCGAGGCGAGAGATATGGGCATAAAGATTGCGCGTGAGCTTCACGAATTACCCTCCCATGCGGTCCTTCTTTACGGAGGCGAGACCACCGTTACAATTCTTGGCAGTGGCCGGGGCGGCAGAAATTTAGAAGTGGCGCTTTCTCCTGTAGAGGAAATAAAAGAAAACGAAGTTATTCTGCCTTTCGCCTCGGACGGCAGGGACAACGGAGAATTCGCCGGCGCCATTTGTGATATAATAACCAAAGAGGCAATAGAGAAAAATAAGTTTGATGTTCAAAAGATTCTAAGGGAAAACAACGGATATCAATTATTTGAAAAAATTGGACATTACCTCTTCACCGGCGATACCGGCTCAAACGTTTCTGATTTAGCTATCGCTATTAAGTTTTAAGCACATATGACAAATAAAAAGTTTATACTTTCTCTTGAAGAAGTCGGTATGAGCGATGTCGGCTTGGTTGGCGGCAAGAACGCTTCTTTAGGAGAGATGATTGGCAAACTTGGTCCTAAAGGGGTACGGGTGCCCGGCGGCTTTGTGATAACCGCCGAAGCGTACCGATATTTTTTGCGCGAACGGGGATTAGAAAAGATGATTCGTGAAGTTTTGCGGGGTTTAGACACCAAGAATCTTAATGACTTGTCCAGGAGAGGAAAGTTTATCAGGGAAGCCATAAGAAAAGAAGAATTTCCGTCTGATTTAAGTTTAGAAATCGTAAAAGCTTACAAGCTTATGGAAAAGCGTTATGGCGCCCACGTTGATGTGGCGGTAAGGAGTAGCGCTACTGCCGAAGACTTGCCCGGAGCAAGCTTTGCCGGCCAGCACGAAACCTATCTGGGCATCCGCGGGGCAAACGATTTACTTACAGCCGTCCGGGCAGCTATGGCTTCTCTATTCACCGACCGGGCTATTTCTTACAGGGTAGATAAGGGATTCGGTCATTTCAAAATAGCCCTATCCGTAGGTGTACAGAAAATGGTGAGATCCGATACCGGAAGCGCCGGGGTTATCTTTACGTTGGACACCGAGTCCGGCTTTCCTAATGTCGTTTTGATAAACGGTTCATGGGGTTTGGGGGAAATGATTGTTCAGGGCAAGGTGACGCCTGATGAGTTCTTAGTTTGGAAAGAAGGCTTAAAAAGGGGAGTGGGCAAGCCAATTATCGATAAGCATCTGGGGGCTAAAGAGTGGAAAATGATTTATTCCAAGGTAGGACGCGGCATCAAACAAACAAAAGTAGTCCCCACCAGGAAAACCGAAAAAGAGAATTTTATTTTAAGTGATAAAGAAATTGTCGTGCTAGCCAGTTGGGCGGCTATGGTGGAGGAATATTACTCAAAAAAGAACGGGCGGTTTACACCGATGGATTTGGAATGGGCTAAGGACGGGAGGACGGGAGAACTTTTCATAGTTCAGGCGAGACCCGAAACGGTTCACGCCGGAAAAGATTTTTCTAAAATTAAAGAGTATAAACTGCTTGATAAACGGGTTCCCGCAGTTGCCGGCGCTTCGGTTGGTTCAAGTATTGCTCAAGGCAAGGCCAGAGTAATACTGGACGCCAAAAGCATAAACACCTTTAAGAAAGGCGAAGTTTTAATTACCGATATGACTGACCCGGACTGGGAACCGATTATGAAAATCGCCTCGGCTATTGTAACGGACAAAGGAGGAAGGACGTGTTTTTCAGGCGAAACTAAAATCTTAACAGATAAAGGATTTTTAGAATTTAAAGAAGTTTATGAAAGAACGAATAACGGTGAAAATTTTTTAATTTATTCTTATGATTATAAAAATAAAACGCCAAAATGGAAAAGAATATTGAGTTCGCAAAAAAATAAATTAGCTGCCATAAGAGTAAGTGTTTCTCAAACCGGAAATACTCAAAATAATTTTATTGATGTTACCGAAAACCATAGATTTTATACTTATAAAAATAGGGAACTAATTAAAAAATCATTAAAAGACATAATAAAAGACAAAGAAGCGGTTTGTTTGGTGGAAAATTTACCTGTACCTATAACTAATGCTATTGACAATAAATTAGCTTATTTGTTAGGCGCCTTGGCAACCGATGGGAATATTTATCTTTGTCCCGGCGCAAATGGATTTAGGCGCGGCCAAATAACCTTTACACAAAAAGAGTCTCCTGGAAAACGAGAATTTATTTCAACAGTTAATGAATATTTTTCTGAAATATTCGGCAAACAAATGACGGCGAGAGAAAAAATAACCGTTTCTCAACTGCGTGGCAGAATAATCGCTGGTACAGCCACCGATTTTAGATGTTATAGCTTATCTATTGCTTTACAAATAAATCAATATTTACAGAATTTACCCTTATTAGCTTTATCCTTTTCCAAAGAAGCTGCTAAAAATTTTTTGGCTGGCATTATAGATGGAGACGGTTCATTCTATAATAATCGGATTCAAATCTACGCAAGTAAAGAAAATGTTTTTCAAGCAATCATTATTAGTTGTTTACGATTAGGAATAGTGTCTCAAGTTACAACAAACAGAAATATCTATAATATTCAGATTGTGGAAAAAATTGAGGAAATTTTAGCTTTCGTTAGAAAGATTAAAATATCCGCGCGAAAAAAAATATTGGGAACAAAATTATTTGCCGCAAAACAAATTTTAGGAGATATTATTGAGACTATAAATTATAAAGGTAGAATTAAACCCTATGTCAAAGGTAATTTACTTATTGACGCAAGAAAAATAAAAGAATATTTGCTTCCTTTAGTGGATATGAATATTAAAAAAGAATTGAAAAACGCGCTGGAATCTTCTTTAAGAATGCAGAGAATTGATTTTGTTAAAGATTTGGGAGAAATTGATGTTTTTAATGTTGAAGTTGAAGCAGATAATGAGTTAGAACATAATTATGTGGTTTTTACGAATAGATTAGCGCCGTTGCTTGTATCAAATTCTCATGCGGCAATAGTCAGTCGTGAACTTGGTATTCCTTGTATTGTCGGTAGCGAAAACGCGACCCGAAAAATCAAAACCGGCCAGACTATTACGGTTGATACCACCGGGAGCGCGGGCAATGTTTATAAAGGTAAACTTCGTTTTAGGGTTTTGGAACATGACCTAAAAAGGATTCCCAAAGTCAAAACCAAAGTGATGATAAATGTTGCCATCCCGGAAGCGGCGTTTGAAATATCATTTTTGCCCAACTCCGGAGTAGGTCTTGCGAGAGAAGAATTCATCATCGCTTCCAAAATCGGCATTCACCCAAACCTCATTCTTGATTTTGAAAAAATCAAGAAGAGGAATTTCCAATTTCCAATTTCCAATTTCCAAACAAATTCCAAATTCAAAAATGCTAAATATCTAAAACAGACTATAAGAGAAGTTGAAAAACGAACCGTTGGTTATAAAGACAAAATCCAATTTTATGTGGATAATTTGGCTTACGGCATAGCCAAAATCGGAACTGCTTTTTATCCTCGCCCGGTAATTGTGAGATTCTCCGACTTCAAGACTAACGAGTACAGAACGCTTTTGGGCGGCGAAGCGTACGAACCTAAAGAAGAAAACCCTATGATCGGCTGGCGCGGAGCCTCGCGTTATTACGACCAGGGATTCAAACAGGCTTTTAAGCTGGAATGCTTAGCTGTCAAAAGAGTGAGAGACGAAATAGGACTTAAAAACGTTATTCCTATGGTGCCTTTCTGCCGGACTGTGGAGGAGGGGATAAAGACCGTGGAGATAATGGCTGAAACCGGACTTGTCACCAAATACATCGCGAGAAAGAAAAAAATAAAAACCAAGAACATTACGCCGATTTATGTGATGTGTGAAATTCCCTCCAATGTCTTATTGGCTGACGAATTCTTGGAAGTTTTTGATGGTATGTCTATAGGTTCAAACGACTTAACACAACTCACTTTGGGTTTGGACCGCGACTCGGGAGTGGTGAATAAGGTGGCTAACGAGAACGACGCGTCGGTGAAACTCCTTATTGCCGAGGTTATAAAGAAATGCAGAGCCAAGAAGAAATATATCGGTATCTGCGGGCAAGCCCCGTCCGATTATCCGGAATTTGCCGAATTCCTGGTGGAAAACGGCATTGATAGTATCTCTTTAAATTCTGACACGGTGGTTAAAACGACAGTGGTTATAGCTAAAAAAGAGGCGAAAATAAAAGATAAGCGAACTTATCGTTGAAGGGTGAGGGATGAAATATAAAATAGGTTTTTTTGAACTGGAGGGTTGGGAAGAAAATATTATTCATGAAAATCTGCCCGAAGAAGAAATAATCGCGAGCAAAGATAAACTGACCGAACTTTCCCTGCCCGCGGCTAAAGATTTCGATATCCTCTCCGTTTTCGTCAATTCGAGAATAGATAAGGCGATTCTTGATAATTTTCCCGATCTAAAATGCATCGCGACGCGTTCTACCGGGTTTGACCATATAGATACGAATGCTTGCGTGGAGCGCGGAGTTAAAGTGCTTTATGTCCCCGGCTACGGAGACAACACGGTGGCAGAATTCGCCTTCGGATTAATTTTGAACCTTGCGAAGAAAATGTATCAAGGTATCGACCAGATAAAAGAAACCGGTTCTTTTTCTCTCGCTGGCCTTAGGGGAACCGATATTAAAGGCAAAACTATAGGCATTATCGGCACCGGACGCATCGGCAAGGAAATGATTAAAATCGCCAGGGGCTTTGGGATGAACATTTTGGCTTACGATCCTTATCCCGACCAAGAGTTCGCCAAAAAAATGAATTTTTCTTATAACACTTTGGATTTCATTTTGGGTAATTCTGATGTTGTTTCCTTGCATTGCCCGTATAACGAAAAAACACACCACCTTATTAATAGAGAGAATATTAGTAAAATTAAACGCGGAGCTTATCTCGTAAATACGGCAAGAGGCGGTGTAGTGGAAACCGAAGCTTTGGTCCAAGGTTTGAATTTGGGTATTTTAGGCGGGGCGGGCTTGGATGTACTGGAGGAAGAAGGAGAAACCAAAGATGAGTTGAATATTTTAACGTTTGGGCATCCTCGGGAAGAGGAGCTCAAAAATATGATTAGAAATCATATGCTGATGAAAATGCCTAACGTGCTCATTACTCCGCATAACGCTTTCAATTCTCAAGAAGCTTTGGAAAGAATACTGCATACTACTTTGGAAAATATAAAAGCGTATATAGGTGGAACGATAGTAAACGAAGTTAAGTGATATGGCTAAGATTCTATCCGTAAAAGCAAAACCTATCCTTGATTCCAGAGGCGACTGGACGGTTGAAGTGGATTTAAAGCTAAGCAACGGACGCGATGTCACCGCTTCCGTGCCTCACGGGAAGAGCGTCGGCTCTTATGAAGCCGTAACGCTTCCCGCGGCGGCAGCCGTGAAGAATATTAAAAAGATTATATCGCCCCGCCTTAAAAAATTTAATTCTATAAAGCAGGAGGAAATTGACGGATTTTTGATTAAACTTGACGGTACGGTTACTAAGAAAAGATTGGGCGCCAATGCCATTCTTGCGGTTTCCATAGCTTGCGCGAAAGCGGGGGCTTATGAAGCTAATAAGCCGTTGTGGAAGCATATAAGAGGTTTGGGCGGGTTTAACGCGAGCAAGGAATGGCAAGCGCCGCGTCTTTTCGCTAATGTCATAAACGGCGGGCTACACGCCGGCAATAACTTGGATTTTCAAGAGTATCTTGTCATCCCTAAGGCAAAGTCAGTGAAGGGCGCCTTAGATGTTATCCTAAAATTATATTCCGGCTTAGGTGATTACCTCATTAAGTTAAAAGGCAAGAATGCCGTAAATGTTGGGGACGAAGGAGGCTTCACGCCTAACTTTAAGGACAATCTTGAACCATTTTATATCTTAGATAGGGTTGCGAGAAAATTGAAAGTGGAAAATAAAATTGATTTTGGTTTAGACGCGGCCGCAAGCGATGTCTCTTTAGGCGCCTCTAAATTAAATTCAATTTATAAAAAACTTGAAAGTAAATTCCATCTTTTCTATCTGGAGGATCCGTTTGGTGAAGATGAATTCGGCAAATTCGCCAAGTTGAAGGAAACGTTGGGCGGCAAGGTTTTGATTGTCGGTGACGACCTGACAACCACTAATCTTGCTCGAATGGAAAAAGCGCGCAATAAATCGAGCGTGAATGCCGTTATCGTGAAGCCCAACCAAATTGGAACGGTTACGGAGTCAATTGAAGCCGCAAAACTCGCTTATAAGTTCGGTTGGCAAGTTGTTGTTTCACACCGTTCGGGAGAAACAAACGATGATTTCATAGCCGACTTCGCCTGGGGTGTGCGGGCTCTCGGCTTGAAATTGGGCGCTCCGGCAAGAGGGGAAAGGATTGCCAAATATAACAGGCTTCTTGAGATTGAGACCGAATGAGACAATGTCTTATTTTGGATGAAAGAACTCTATGACATAGAACCGGTCAATATTATACGCTTGAATAAACCCTAAGGACGTCTGACGTCCTTAGATTTCCGTCAAACATTAAAATGACGTAGGCAGGATAGAGAAAAAGTCATATGACATCCAACAAAGATAAAATAAAGTATTTAGTTTCGGCAATAGTTATGGCAGTAGTTTTAATAGGGGTTGCTTTGTCTTTCTACACTACCAAGTTTAACGACGCTGATAAGAATAACCCGGGCGATACCATCGTGCCAGAGATATCTAACGCGGAAAACCCGCTGAACGCGCAATAAACTTACGGCAGGAGGCTCGTTATAAGCTCCTTTTTGACGTCTTTGAACGAGAACCTAATTGGTTTTTTGACACCGGCTATTTCGCCTCTAAAGAGCGTTGATACAAACCAGGGCTTTTCAGCAGGTTTATTCACCCATTTAGGAAGTTTTTCGAATCCTTTCCAGATGAGTTCGTCTCCTTCTATAACGTATTCTTCAAAATCGCCGATTATATCCGTTAAAGTGACTCCAGCTGCTAAAACAGTTTTTTCTATTTCCAGCCACTGTTTTTTGCTTAAAGTCGCTTCAGTCATCCCTAAATAAAAGACTCCGTCTTTTCGTAAAACTTGCATCCCTTTTGAAACAAAAAGCAGTGTTCCTTTTACCGTGTCCGGCGGTTCGGCTACGAAAACATCAAAAGAACCGTTGTAATTTTTTGGCAAGGGTTTAAGTAGATTCAAACTTACCGTTTTTATGGGTATCGGCAGCTCGCGTGAGATTCTGTTTATAAAGCCGATGACTTTTTCATCAATTTCAAAGACTGTTATGCTTCTCGGCAACCCGGTTAGCGAACAGGCTACACTGAACAAATCGTCGTCTCCCATGCAGAGGATGTCTCGATTCCTCAAGTCGTTTTTCTTAAGCATTACGGCAAGCTTGTTTTTAACGGCTCCGGGCAGGATAGACAACTGATCGTAATCGTCATTACTGAAAATAGCTTTTTTTCTCCAAACCAGATATTCTCGCATAACTTCGTTCAGGGGTCTCTCGCTTTTAGCCAAATACTTCGGAAGCTTTCTCTTATTGGTTAAAATAATCGTTGAGTTCCCAAGTTTTACGACTCCGATTTTTTCCAACAGTTCAGCCGACTTTATCACGTCTAAGAGATAACCGCACTCACGCGACAATTCCCAGACATTAAGCTTGTTGCCCTTGGCTCGTAAGAGTGAAGTTATTACCTTTTCCGTAGTTTTATTCATTCTCATTTTAAGCAGGTGGATATTAATTAATTTGTCTTCTTTGGCTCGACTGTCATTTTTTCTCCCCGTATTATTTTTCTACTTTCCAGTCTTTTAGTTTTTAACTGTTCGGCTAAAAAATGTACGGCTTTTTCAGTGTCCATAAGACCGCAAGTAAAGACATCAACAGCCGCATAATCGTGTTCCGGCCAGGTGTGTATGGATATATGGGATTCGGTAAGTAAAATATAGCCGGTTAGGCCTTGGGGAGAAAATTTATGAAATTTTGTGTGGAGAATGGTCGCCCCGCAAATAAGGGCGGCTTCTTTTAGCGAATCGCGGATAAGCTTGAGGTTGTTAAGCTCCTCGCAACCAAAAAACTCCGCAATGATGTGCGTTCCAAGATGAGTTTGCTTAATTGTCCTCTTAGTTGCCATTTCTTAAAACTATTGGCAAAGAGGCTCAACTGGGAAAGCAAAAGCACTCTCCATCCGTGTCGCGCAATTTCATGCGGCACAGCAAGCTGTGAGCTCTTCAAACGTTTGTTATCTTCCGTCTTCATAAACGCTGTGATCAAGATAAATAATTTTTTGGCATCTGTCAATATCT
>BBPF01000015.1_pt3 | contig 13272 bp, 13 predicted proteins | sample 1343921 | NCBI WGS metagenome assembly BBPF01 (sample SAMD00019090, study PRJDB2971) | groundwater metagenome | isolation source: The Cedars highly-alkaline
CGAGGAATCTCGCTCCGAGTTTGCTTCGGCTACGCCTCGCAATCGCTGACGCTTCTCGCAATGATTTTGGGAAATTTAACATTGTCAAGTTATCCTTGTAAACTTACCAGGGAGGAGAAGATATGGCCACAGTTTTCGAGCGAGTCAAGAGAATCGTCGTGGAACAACTCGGTGTCGAAGAGAAAGAAGTAATACCTGAGGCTTCATTCACCGATGATCTGAATGCGGATTCTCTGGATCTGGTGGAGCTGGTGATGGCGTTTGAGGAGGAGCTCGGAGGTGACAGCGGTCCAGTGGAGATACCGGATGAGGACGCTGAGAAACTACTAACCGTAAGAGATGTGATTGATTACCTGAAAGGACGCGGGTTAGAGGATGATTAATACCTAGGGGGGCTCAAGTTGGCAATACTCGCTGATCTCTATCGTGAAATCTCGCTCTGTCGAGATTGTGAATTGGCAGAATGCCGCAATATGGTAGTGCCTGGAGAGGGGGCCGCGGATGCCGAGATAATGTTCATCGGCGAAGCCCCGGGATTTCACGAGGATCAGCAAGGCCGGCCATTTGTGGGCGCTGCCGGGCAGTTCCTGGATGATCTATTGCACTCTATTGGCCTTGATCGAAGCGAGGTCTACATCTGCAATATCATCAAGTGCCGGCCTCCGGGCAATCGGGACCCACTCCCCAGGGAAGTGGATGCCTGCCGGAGGTGGCTCGAGCGCCAGATTGAGCTTATCGCCCCCCGGATGATTGTCACCCTGGGACGGCACTCTATGGCCAGGTACTTCCCCGGTGCAAGCATAAGCAAGGTTCATGGGACGGCGCGAAACCTCGATGGCAGGATATGCTTTGCGATGCATCATCCGGCGGCTGCCCTGCATCAAGGGAGCCTGCGACCGACCATCGAGGCGGATATGCTCAAGATCCCCGGTCTTCTCGCCCAGGATGGGCACACAAAAACAGAGCCAGAGCCGGAGGCCAAGCAACTGAGCATGTTTTAGGCTAAGCTATCACCCGTGTCCGTGATACGTGAACCGTGTCCGGACACGGACCACGGACACGATTAAAGGGGAGGAGGCAAAATGTTAGACACGAAGATTAAATTCACCTATGGCGATTATCTGCAACTTCCAGAGAACAAACGCTGCGAAGTAATTGAGGGGGAGTTCTTTATGGTACCTTCACCAAGCTGGTCACATCAAACAATCTCTGCTAGCCTGTTCAGAGCCATGGATAACTACGTCAGGACTCACCAACTGGGCGAAGTCCGCTAACCCATAACCCTTAACCTTAATTAGGCAAATGGCGAAGGTTAACACGAGGCGAAGGCGAACAGGATCGCGCAGGAATGGCATAGGCCGGCGTGCTTTGCGATCCATTATCTCCGGGCTATTTCTGCGAGTCGTACTGGTTGGACTTACCGTTGGTGTGCTATTCTTCCTCCACGAGACCATCGCCAGAGTAATACTGAGGTCACTAGGGCTGGCCGTAATCCCGGTGCTGATATGGATTGTTATCGTTGCCTGGATGCTATGGCGAGGCCGCTTTGGCAGCCTGCTGCGGCACTGGAACTCCTGGCTGGGAGCTTTGCTACTCACTGCTGCCCTTATAGGTGTAATGGCACTCTTTCGTCCTGAGGTAATCATAGCCGGTGTTCCGCTCTCCGATGAAACTCTGGGCGGAGCTCTGGGACAGCTTATCGGGGGAACAACCTACACCTGGGCCAGACTTCTGGGCTTAGGTTTACTTGGGGTGATTTTCGTGGTCCCGAGGACGCTTCGTTATTGTCTCATCTTTGCGAGAGGGCTGGCCAGTCTCATCTGGCAGGTGGCCTTCAATCTGCTGGTCCTGGCCGCAATGGGACTGTTGCATCTTGCTCGGAAACTCCTTTCCGGGGTGTCTTCTCTAGCGCGTCTTCTGTGGATCAAGTTGGCGTCCTCAGAGAAGTCCAGAGTACAGAGTCAAAAGTCAAGAGTCGAGAAGGAAAGGGAGACTCCAGATCGAAGCATCTCCGGACTCCAGACTCCAGAAGTCGGGGAGGGAAAGAAGACTCCAGAGCAAAACGTCTCCGAACTCCAGACTCTCGACTCTAGACCCCTGACTCGCCAGCTACCTCCCAGCGAGCTTCTGGATGAGGCCCCCAAGGCCAACTTTGCGCGAGGAAATGATGCCGAGCGAGCTGAGTTGATTGAGGGGGCACTGGCCAGTTATGGGGTAGAGGTCAAGGTGGTGCAGGTGAATCCAGGCCCATCGGTGACTCAGTTTGGCATCGAGCCCGGTTGGATTCGCCGATACCGAAGAGTGGTGGAGAAGGATCAGAATGGCAAGCCCAGGCTGGAGAAAAATGGCAATCCCAAAGTTCATCTCGAGGAGGTATCCAAGACCAGAGTCAAAGTAGATCGCATTACCTCGCTGGCCAATGATTTAGCCCTCGCTCTGGCGGTTACCCACGTGCGCATCGAGGCCCCGGTTCCGGGGAAGCCGCTGGTGGGGATCGAGGTCCCCAACATCAGTACCGCTCTGGTCTCCCTGCGCAACGTTGTCGAAAGCCCAGCTTTTCAGAAAGCCCGCACCAAATCCAAGTTAGTGGTGGCCCTGGGGCAGGGTGCTGCTGGAGAAGCAATTGTCGCTGACATCGCCAAGATGCCCCATATCCTCATCGCCGGGGCTACCGGGAGCGGCAAAACGGTCTGTCTTAACTGCATTATCACCAGTCTCCTGATGCAGGCCACACCTGCTGAGGTGCGGCTGGTTCTGATTGACCCCAAGCGAGTGGAGATGATAACCTTCAATGGCATCCCACACCTTATAACCCCGGTGGTAGTGGAGATTGATAGGGCAATTGAAACATTGCGCCGCTTGACCCTGGAGATGGATCATCGCTATCGCAAATTCGCCTCCCTGGGAGTTCGTAATATTGATACCTACAACCGCAGTCCGAAGGTCACTGAGTCACTACCCTACATCGTAGTGATCATCGATGAGCTTGCGGATCTAATGATGACTGCTCCAGACGTGGCTGAACCACTCATCTGCCGTCTGGCTCAACTGTCACGGGCTACCGGGATTCATCTTGTTGTAGCCACGCAGCGCCCCTCCGTTGACGTTATCACCGGGCTGATCAAGGCTAATTTCCCCACCCGGATCAGCTTCGCTGTGGTCTCATCCGTTGATTCGCGTACCATTCTCGATACCATCGGGGCGGAGAAGCTCCTCGGTCGGGGTGATATGCTCTATGTGCCTCCTGAGGCGCATAAACCAAAGCGCTTGCGGGGGTGTTTCGTCTCCGACGAGGAAATGGATCGGGTGGTCGCTTTCTGGAGAAAATGGAGGGAGAAGAACCTTCCGGAGCCACTTGATCGTGTGGCTCAAGCATTCTCTTCTTTGGCCATTGAGCAGATGGATTTGGATCCTTTCCTGGAAAAAGCAAGACAGTTATGCCAGGAGTCTGGCCATATTTCCACCTCTCTCCTGCAGCGGAGACTTCATATCGGCTATCCGCGAGCAGCCAGGATAATGGAGCAGCTTGAGGAGGAAGGACTGGTTGAATCCAGGGAATACGCAAGCCGCGGACAGGGTTCCGGGGCAAGACCCTGGGAGGGGGAGCCATGAGAGAAGTTATCTCATATGTAGCTTACTTGACCGAACGGGAGAAGCAGAGGAGAAGTAGGGGTCGGATTTATCCGACCCGCCTCAAGCCCCCGAAGGAGGTACCGGAGGAGGAAGCGCAGTGCTTCTCCTGTGGGAGCGATCTATCCAGGTCGGAGTTGTATCAGCACTATCGGGTCTGCCAGGTGTGCCGATTTCACCACAGCCTCTCGGCATGGGAACGGATATACCTCCTGGTCGATCCGGGAAGCTTCCAGGGACTTGACCAGGCTGCCGGGGCCGCGGAACCGGCTCGCCTGTTGGGCAATGTCGCTTATCAGCAGCGCATACGTGAGGCTCAGGAAAGGACCGGACTGTCCGAGGCAGTGGTTACCGGCATTTGTACCATCGGCGGTAACCCCGCCGTGCTGGCGGTGCTTGACTTTGGGTTCCTCGGCGGTAACATGGGCATGGTGGTGGGTGATCGAATAGCTAAGGCATTCGAGATAGCAATGAGAAGGAAGCTCCCCGTGGTTACCGTGGTTTCATCGGGTGGTGCTAGAATTGAGGAAGGGGTTATTTCCCTGATGCAGATGGCCAGGACGGTGATGGCGGCAAAGAAGCTGCAAGCCCGTCGCTTGCCACATATCTCGGTCTTAACTCATCCCACCACGGGTGAGGTTTATGCCAGCTTCGCCAATCTCGGCAACCTCATTATCGCCGAGCCCAAAGCGATGATTGGATTTGCCCCCTTATCCGTGATCCGGTCGAGAGTCCAGAGTCCAGAGTCCAGAGTCCAGAGTCACGGGGAGGGGGACTCCAGACTCCAGACTCCAGACTCCAGACCCGCAGAGATGGACCACACCGCCGAATCTCACCTGGAGCATGGGCTGGTGGACCAGATCGTTGATCGAACTCGACTTCGCCACCTGGTCTCCATCACCTTAGATCTGCTCAGTTCCCGGTACCGACTGGGGATGAGGAAAAAGGTACGCCCATATCTTGCCCCCACTCATCCGCAGGAGCAGGCATGGCAAGCTGTTCAATTAGCCCGACATGCCGAGCGGCCCACCTCAATGGACTATATTACCCGGATCACCTCAACCTTCATTGAGATTCATGGGGACCGCTCCCACAGTGATGATCCAGCCATCGTATGTGGATTGGCTGAGCTTGGGGGAGAGGCCGTGGTGATCATCGGGCAACAGCGGGACCGCAATGAAGGACACACTGCACCGGAGGGCTTTCGCAAGGCACAGCGCGCCATGAGGCTGGCAGCCAGGTTCGATTTGCCCCTGATAAATCTTATTGATACCCCCGGCGCCTATCCGGGAGCGGAATCGGAGCAAAGAGGGATCGGGAATGCCATTGCCTCTACTATGGCTCTCCTCGCCGACATCCCGACGCCGGTGATTTCGGTAATCATCGGACAGGGAGGGAGCGAGGGAGCTCTGGCGCTCGGTATCGCCGACCGGGTTCTCATCATGGAAAAAGCATTCCTTTCGGTGATCTCCCCCGAGAGAGCGGCCTCCATCTTCTTCAGGGATGTCAAAAGGGCAGAGGAACTTGCCTCAGCCTTAAGGCTGACGGCAGCCGACTGTAAACGGCTTGGGGTGGCCGACATTGTGGTTCCGGAGCCCGAAGGTGGGGCTCATACCGACCCGGAGGAGGCCGCCCGGATGCTGCGGAACCTCATTCTCCGGGAACTCCTTCAGATTCAGACGCAATCCCCCACCAAGCTGGTTAAATCCCGGTACAAGCGATTTCGTTATCTGGGCGGACGGACTTCGCTTCTGAGGGGGGTATTCTCCAGGCAAGCGGCGCAGATAGGGATAAGGGTTAAGGGCTAAGGGCTATGCGCTAACTTTAAAAATTAGGATTGTTTCAAGATTATGTGATGAAGTGATGATTGGTGACTTCCGATAACACGGTAAACATATTATACGAGGAGGCAATTGAGAAATGTCTGTGAAAAATGACATTGGGTGGTATATACTCGCTATAGTTGCTTTTCCTACTATCCTCATGCTTGCAGATGCCTATATTGCGTATATTGGTTATAAAAAAGGTGGAAGTGAACTGAGAGGAATATCTGGTTTTCGCAGATGCATCATAGCTCTTACTGTTCACCAAATACGCCATTGGTAGCATGAGGAGGAATGATGAAAAGACGCAACTATTCAGGCTTTTGGCTGGCCCAGAAGCAGTGGGAGAGAGAATTGAATGGACAAATCTAGATTTAATCCTCACTACCTCAAGGCTACAAATCCTCTGATTTTTGCCATTGCCCAAAAAGGAAGCAGCATAGATGGGTTGCGCAGTGAGCTCTCTGGGCTGGTGCACCAGATGGAGTTTAATGCCACCCAGGACGTGACGCACCGAGATGTGGCCTCCCTTGCCAGGGTGCGGGATTGTGCTCAGGTCCTGAAAAACATGTTAAAAAAGAGAGCCGACGATCTGGCAGGGTTCAGCATGGTACAAGCTATTTGGGACATCGGCACCAACACCCCTCGGCCTGACTTAGGACCCGCTTTCTATGCGGAATTACTATACCTCCTGCGGGGGCTTGAAGGACAGGGACCGCGCAAGGCCTTTGAAAATGTTCATCTTTCCGGCATCAGCCAGCTTAAAGGCCGGCCTGCATCCATCGAACGTTCAGCACAACTTGATGACCTGGGTGCCGAGATTAACCGTTGGCTACCCCGATATCCCTATGGTCTCCATAAGGAGGCGGTCAAGCGCCGGAAAGGACGGCGAGACAAGATACTGAAAGTATTGGGCGCATCCCTCAAGGAGTGGCAGGACTGGCATTGGCAAATCAAACACATCGTCCGGGATGTGGAGAGCCTGGACCGCCTGGTTCAACTGACCGCTCAACAAAAACAAGCGGTAACAAAAGCCTGCCAGAACCGACTGCCGTTCGGAATAACCCCCTACTACCTCTCCCTGATGGACGAAGAGCTTAGCGATAGAGATGCGTCCGTCCGGGCTCAAGTCCTGCCCCCCATGGACTACGTCATGCGGCTCTCCGCAGTGCAGGATAGGTCGAGCCTTGATTTCATGAGGGAGGAAGACACCTCCCCGTTTGACCTGATCACGCGCCGCTATCCCGCGATTTGCATCCTGAAGCCCTTCAACACCTGTCCACAGATCTGTGTCTATTGCCAGCGGAACTGGGAAATCGACGAGGCCATGGACAGCAAGGCCTTTGCCGGTATGGATCAGATCGAGGCGGCGATCAAATGGATCGGTGACCACCCGGCTATCCATGAAGTCCTCATCACTGGCGGCGACCCAGTGGCCATGGAGGACGCAACCTTGTTGGACATCTTAGAAAAGGTTGCTGCTATTCCGACTGTTGAGCGAATACGGATTGGCACCAGAACGCCGGTCACCATTCCCATGCGCATCACCCCCGAGTTGGCCGATATCGTGGGCCGATTTCGCGAACTGGGCAAGAGAGAAGTGTGTGTGGTCACCCATGTGCAGCATCCTTACGAGATTACTCCTGACATGGTGACCGCCATTAACCAGTTCCGCATGCGGGGCATCCCGGTCTACAACCAGCTAGTCTACACTTTCTATATATCGAAACGGTTCGCGGCCGTCGCCCTCAGGCGATATTTGAGACTGATCGGTATAGAGTCGTATTATACCTTCAACACCAAAGGTAAGGAGGAAACATTGACCTATCGTGTGCCCCTTGCCAGGCTTATGCAAGAACAACAGGAAGAGGCCAGACTCATGCCCGGTATAGTGCGGTCAGACGAGGCAGTCATCAATCTCCCCAGACTGGGGAAACATTACCTGAAGTTACGAGAACAACGAGATCTGCTCTCGATACTTCGTGACGGCTCCAGGGTCTATGAATTCCTTTCATGGGAGAAGAACATTTCCGAGAACACCCCAACCTATGTATACACGGATGTACCTATCTTAGATTACCTCGAACGCCTGGAACAGGTAGGAGAAACCGTATCGGATTACGAGACGGTCTGGTATTATTTTTAGACCCGCTTTCCCCAATTCAGTCCCTCTTTCTGGACTCAAAGGCCTCCAGTTGCTCCTGCCTTTCCTTAGTGAACACGCAAGCCAGGCAAGCCTCGATCTCGTAATCCATCAACGCCTCCAGGCTGGTCTCTCCCCGCGCAAGGTTCAGTCCTCTTTTAATCATCTTGATGGAAAAGGCTGAATTCTTGGCAATCTTTCTCGCCATCTCCCTTGTTGTTTCCATCAATTGATCAAGTGGGACGGCCTTGTTGACCAGCCCGATCCTTTCTGCTTCTTTTCCATTGATAAACTCGGCGGTGAAAATAAGCTCTTTTGCCTTTCCAGGGCCGATGAGATCCTGCACCAATCTCATTGCCCCTCCTGTAACGGAGGAAGTAACGCTTGCCTCAGGTGAGCCAATCTTTGCGTCCTCAGCGGCAATGCGTATATCACAGGCGAGCGCCAGTTCATATCCTGAACCCAGGGCATAACCATTTATGGCAGCAATGGTGGCCTTTTCAAATCGCATGAGCTTCCGCGACGCCTCCTGCAGCTCAGTCAGATAGTCACGATATTCCTCAATAGTTCTGGTCTTCGATTCCTTCAGATCCGCTCCCGTTGAAAAAGCCCTTCCCTCCCCGGTGATGATCAGCGCCTTGACCTGGGGATCGTTCTTTGCTTCCTCCAGAGCTTCCTGGAATTCGAGCCACAACTGCTTATTCATAGCGTTCAAAACCCGGGGCCGATTCAGTTTGACGGTCGCAATTCCTTCCCCTTTCTCATAAATGATGCATTCAAAAGCCATCTCGCCTCCTTTCCAGTGAGGATTAGCCAATGATGATCCTTGAGTCAACTATTGATACTCCTCGTTGATGCACGATGACAGGATTCAAATCTATCTCTTGAATTTCCGGATTGTCTATCACGATCTTAGACAGTTTGGCTAAGATGTCTCTCAGAGAACCAACATCTTTCGGTTCGTCCCCCCTTATGCCCGTCAATATCCGGTATCCCTTTATCTCTTGAATCATCTCATCGGCGTCCTCCGCCGTCAGCGGAGCCATCCGGAAAGAGACATCCTTCAAGACCTCCACAAATATGCCTCCCAGGCCGAACATGATGACGGGGCCAAACTGGGGGTCTCTGACCATGCCGATGATACATTCCTGCCCCTTCGAAGCCATGGGGGATAGCAGCACTCCCAGGACACGATCCCTGCGAGTCACCTTTTCCGCATTGGCCATGACTTCATCAAAGGACTTCTCCACTTGCTCCCTGGTTCTCAGGCCGAGTCTGACCCCACCAGAATCCGATTTGTGAACGATATCGGGACTTACCACCTTCATGGCGAGGGGCTGTCCAAGTTCATCATAAGCAGCACCAGCCTCTGACGGATCCCTGGCAAGTCTTGCCTCAGGAAGTACCATGCCATAATGGTGGAGCAAATCCCTCGATTCCGTCTCCAGGAGGTTGAGTCTGCCTTCGTCCCTGACTTTCTTAAACAGCGCCTTGATATAGGGGTTTTCTTCTGGCTTATGAGGAGGAGTCTTCATCTTCATTATCTTCTCTTGGTTCATGGCAAATTTCATCAGGGCACTCAGGCATTGGGCTGTCCGCTCCGATGAATCCATAACCGGTATTCCGCTGGATCTCAGGATTTGAAGAGATTCCATTGGCTCACGAGCAAAACTCGTATGGACGAACAATGGTTTTTGATAACGCTTTACCAGATCAACCAGCTCACGGCAAGTTTGCTCTTCCAGTGCACCGACATGGGGCGCGATGATCTCCTTAAATCCCCCGAAGAAGCCAGTAATGAATACCCCATCCACCTGGTCATCCTGCATCGCTACGTTGACGCATTCCGTGATCATGTGTGGATTCTCCTCCGCCGTTCCGCCATAGTCAATAGGATTACTCGCCGGCATCCCTCCAAGCAGGAAAGGTCTCATTTTCTCCTGGGTAATCTCCGAGAGAACAGGCACCTCCATTCCATGTTTCTCTGCGTTATCCGCAGCGATTGCGTTATCCCCTCCACCCTCGGATAGAATAACAACACGATTCCCTTTGGGAGAGGGACAGGTAAGGAATGCCTGGGACACGTCGAATAGCTCGTCTATGTTATATACCCGCATAATTCCGGCTTGCCTTAGAGCTGCATCCACAATGAGATCATCTCCTGCCAGGGAGCCAGTGTGAGAGGCAGCCGCTCTCACGCCGGCTTTTGTTCTTCCGGTCTTAATGAGAACAATCGGCTTCGTCTTGACCGTCTCCCGGGCAACCGCCACAAACTCATCACCGTTCTTTATCCCTTCCAGATAGGCTAGAATAACCCTTGTGTCCGGGTCGTCTGCCAGATAGCTCAGATACTCGTGAAATCTGACTCCGATGGCGTTCCCGGCGCTTATTATCCTGCTAAACCCCAGATCCCTCATCCGGGCATAATGTGTCAGAGAATCGATGACATTTCCGCTTTGAGCAAGGACGGAGAGGCTGCCCTTCTTGAGAGGGGGAATGCCGAGGAGATTCATCTCTGCCGACGCACTGAACATCCCACTGCAGTTGGGACCGATGATATAAGTGCCTGCCCTGGCGGCCTCGTTGAGAAGCTCTGCCTCAATCCTTTTCCCCTCATCCCCGGTTTCGCCGAGCCCGGCAGTTATGATAATAATTCCCTTTGCCCCCGCTTTGATACTATCGGCCACCGCCGAGGCAAGAAGATGTGGAGCGATGACAATCATTACCAGGTCGACCGGCTTGTCAATGTCGAGAATGCTCGGGTATGCCTTCCGGGAAAAGAGCTGGGTCCTCTTGGGATTGATCAAGTACACCTCGCCCCGGTATCCTCCTTCGAGAAGGCTCCTGGTCCTTCTCTCCGATGCTTTCCCCGGGACCTCTGAAGCGCCGATGACGGCGACGGAACCAGGATTAAACACCTTGTCCAACGGTTGAGACATTCTCTAACTCCTCAATTCACGGTTTACGGTTCTATGTTCGGTGATTGGTGATTAGTCCCCCCCCTCCCATTCACCATTCACTATTCACTAATCACTCGTTTGCGGACTAGCCGTATTCCAGCATCCGGTCCACAGCAGCCCTGGCTGATGAGCGAATCTCCTGCGGAACCTTCACCTCGGGAGCCATCTCCTGCAGCGACCACAAAATCTTCTCCAGGGTGATGAGCTTCATATTGGGACAGACGGCCTGCTCTGAGATGGGGATGAACCTCTTACCCGGATTCTCTTTCCGCAGCCGATGTATTATCCCTATCTCCGTCCCCACAATCAACTCCTGAACCTCATCCCTTCTGGCATAGCGGCAGATTCCGCTGGTGCTCGTGGCCTCATCGGCAAGGGCAATTACCTCGGGCCGGCATTCCGGGTGAACCACCACCTTTGCGCGTGGGTACTCATCTCGCAACCTGATGATGTCTTGGGATAGTATCCTGACATGAGTCGGGCAGTAACCCGGCCAGAGTATCATCTCCCTCCCCGTTCTGGTCATGATGTAATGGCCCAGGTACTGGTCAGGGACAAAAATGATCTCCTCCGCATCCTTCAGTCCATTCACGATGCTGACTGCGTTGGCCGAGGTGCAACAGACATCGCTCTCCGCCTTAACCTCCGCGGTGGAATTTACGTAACAGACAACGCGGGCATTTGGATGCTCCCCTTTTTTCCGGCGCAACTGTTCGGCGGTGATCATGTTTGCCATCGGACAGCCGGCATGGATATCCGGCAGCAAGACCCTCTTTTCCGGGCAAAGGATGGACGCGGTCTCGGCCATGAAATGAACCCCACAGAAGACGATCACCTCGCTCTCGGTCCGGGCGGCTTTCTGGCTGAGTTCCAGTGAGTCTCCCTGGAAATCGGCTATGTCTTGAACCTCACCAAGCTGGTAGTTGTGCGCCAATATGATGGCATTTCGCCTTCTCTTCAGGTCCAGAATCCTCTCGATCAACTGTAGGTCCCTATCGCTCTCGATCACATCTGCCTCCTTCCGGCGTCAGGTTCACGGTTGGGCTGGGAAGGGAACCGCTGAACGGTGAACCCTGGACTTTGAACCCGTCTTGGTCCGGCCGATATGGATTCACATGGACCATAACATCGCGCACGTGTCGGACTTTCTTCAGAAGCTCCGACCTTACCGCACCCGCAAATTCATGGAAATACTTTGTAAATATCTTTACGATGTGCGATACGCTGGCAAATTAGCAATTTCTTGTTCTTATCTATGGTGATGCCCATTCTGTATTTTCCGATGCGGATCTTGTATTTATCTGGATAACCTGTCATATGCTCGAGATACCCAAGTTCGAAGGGATTTGTCGACAATAGTTGCTCAAAAGCTATTCTTTCGGCCCGAATTTGTATTTCCTTGAGTAACTTGGAAAGTTCATTAAGAAAACGTTTTGTATACTCAACTTTCCACATTCTGTTTCAATGATTGATAATATTTCTTGGAATCCTCAACCGAAAGTCGCTCCTCGCATTCTACCTCATCCATCAACTTTGACAATCCATAATTTTCTATTATCTCCTCTATACGCTCATATTCCTTAATTGGTATTTGAACAGCAACCGGCTTCTGATTTTCATCGACAACTACTTTTTTGGGGATTTCCAACATTTTTGCCTCCAGAGAATAGTCATTGAAATGTGCTTCGCAATATAACCCGTACTTTATCACCCTGAACCTGCCGGGCGAGGCAAATAGATTGGATCAGGCTGATACCCTCCAGCTATTGGAATAGACGTTCATCCGCTTTCCCCGAACGAACCCGATGAGAGTTATCCCCAGATCCGAGGCGGTGCGCACTGCCAGGTCCGTGGGAGCGGATCGGGAGATAATTATGGGAATGCCTCTTTTTGCTACCTTGAATAATATTTCCGAGGATATCCTACCGCTGGTGACGATCACTCGATCCTCGGTTGGGATATTCTCCCAGAGGCACTCGCCAAATATCTTGTCTATGGCATTGTGCCTTCCAATATCATCGGCGAAGATGAGGAGGCGCTCACCGTCGGTCAGTGCAGCGCTGTGAACCCCACCGGTGTTCTTGAAGACCTCGGACCGACGCTGGAATTCCCTCATCATGGTGAAGACCTGGGAGGCTGATATGCAGGGATCGCGGGTCAGTTTAGAGGGATCAGTATCCCCGATCCCCGACCCCTGACCCCTGACAACTCGATTTGCAGCATCGGCGACCGAATAGAAGGCAGCGCCCCTCCCACAACCGGAGGTGATGAATCGCTTGAAGATGAGGTCTCCAGCGATGTCGGGATTTCCCTCAGTCTGCACTCGCGCCACTCCCCGCCGATCATCAAGGAGTATGCTCTTGACTTCCTCCCGGGCTCTTATGAAGCCTTCGGAAGCGAGGAATCCGAGCGCCAGGTATTTCAGGTTTGTCGGCGAACAGAGGAGCGTCACCAATTCCTGATTGTTCAAGATGATGGTCAGCGGAAACTCCCTGACCACCACATCCTCCATCTCAGCGCTATCTTGCTCGGTTATTCGCAATATGGATACCGTTTCGGTTTCCTCGGGCATTCTTCTCCTCCAGATAACCCTCACTAACGTTCAGGTAAATGAAAATATTAAAATGCAAATTGCAGAAGTCAAATGTTCCCCACCCCGACAAATATTACACGGGGCAAGTCAGTTTTATGAAATTTTCCTTGCATTTTGCATTTT
>BBPF01002770.1_pt1 | contig 13141 bp, 9 predicted proteins | sample 1343921 | NCBI WGS metagenome assembly BBPF01 (sample SAMD00019090, study PRJDB2971) | groundwater metagenome | isolation source: The Cedars highly-alkaline
TGCCAGCAATTGTAGTAATATTGGCATTAGGAACATCTGCTGCATCTTCAGAGACAGAAGTAATTGGGGAAGCACAGTTTGACCTTATAGGGGAACGGGCAGATACATTCACAGGAGAGACCAATCTCGGCAACCTGATTGCCGATGTAATCAGGAAAGAAGTAGACGCCGACATTGCCATTCATCATGGCGGCGGCATTGGGGGAAGTATAAATAAAGGACCGATTACCCGGGCTTGTGTACTTAGAGCTCTTCCATTTGGACACCGCATTGTAGTCCTTGAATTAACCGGTAGGGTAATAAGAGAAGCAATAGAAGTCGGCATCGGTCAATATCCTTCCCCTTTTGGCGGCTTCCCTCAAGTATCGGGAATGAGTTTTATTTTTAACCCTGCCCGTCTTCCCGGTGAACGACTGATTAAGATTACCATTGGAGGAGAATCTTTAAAGTCGGATAAAGTCTACACTGTTGCAACCAATGATTTTTTGTCAACAGGGGGGTATGGATGGACGATGTTGAGAGAAAAAGCAAAGAAAGTTCATAGAACCGATATCTTCATCCACGATGCACTGCTCACCTATATAAGAAAAGTAGAAGAGTGGCGAAAGCCCGTCCGCTTTGCCGTTATTGCCGACCCGCATATTTCAATTATTCCACCTGATTGGCCAGAGGGGGTATTCTTTCCATACGCTGGTGACCCAATATATCGTAAGAGCGTAGAACTCTTTTTAGAGGCAGTCAAGAAGGTCAATGCCATCCCCATGCTGGATTTTGTGCTCATACTAGCCGACCTCACAATAGATTCAGAGCGTTACAACCACGAAAAATTACTGGAGATGCTTCCCAAAATTAATGCTCCAACCTATGTTGTGGGAGGAAACCATGATACAGTTGCATTTGCTTTAGAGTGTTTCTGGACAGGTGTGCCGATAATAAATCCCGAAGCCGACCTTGTTGGCTATGATGAGTTGCCTATGCTCTATGCTGACTACTGGGGGCCCGGGGAGATGCCATTTTATAGTGTGGAAGTAGTTCCTGGAATCAGATTAATTGCTCTTTATGCTTATCCCCATCACCACTGTCCGGATGAACGATTCTTCAGATGGGAGGTTGGCGAGGAGCAGCGCGTCTGGCTTAGAGATGAACTCAAAGGCGCCCGGGACAACTCAGAGTTTGTGATTGTAATGCTGCACCAACCAATTGTTTCTCACAACATTCCTTTCTGGGATAAGGAGGATTTCCCGCTACTCTGGGGCGTGGGTGGTCATGGGTTTGGAGTTGAGGATAAACTAAAAGTGAGTTCTATCTTAGAGGAATTTAATGTCCCGCTTGTCTTGAGCGGCCATTTTCACCTGCAGGATATTATGAAAAGAAACAATGTCTGGCATATTACCACCGGTGCACCCGTTACTTATCCTCTCGTGGGAGCAAGGTTTTTTGAGCTTGACCGTGAGAGAGGGCTTTTGCATATAACTACCCATCATATTGACCACATCCCTGCCCGTCCCGATATTGCAGAATATGCCAGAGAAGTTCTCCTTGAACTTGTTGAGAAAAAAATAGAAATGCCTGAGTTTCCCTCCATCCTGGAACCGGTAAGAGAAGCAGCATTACTTGCGATTAGAAAAGAACCCGGAGTGCTATTCTGGAGAAGGCGCGGAGTAGAAGGAAGTGTTTTTGACGATGACCCTGTTGCTGGGATAGAGGACCCGCAGGTTGCCTGGCTCCTGGAGCGATTCTTAACTGTTACAGAGAATGTCGCCGTTAATATGCCCGAGGATGATAATGCAATATTACCTGTAAGAGTTACCGGGGGAAAGGTGCGCCCGCAAGTAGAAGGAAGAATCCGAACCGGGGAGCTGCCTCCAATCTACCTCATAGGAGCAGACATTACTTTAGGAGGAAAACTATCATTTGGATACTTGGATGCGGGAAGAGACGCCAAAAAACCCGACGGCCGATTTTATCTGGATAGGTTTGTTCTTAAACCGGAAATAACTTTTGCCAATCATGGCGTCTCTCTTATGGCAGAGTTAGGATTTAATGAAGATGAAGCAAGAGTAGATAAATTTATGGTTTACTTTGATGAGCTGCCTCTTGAACCTCAAATAGATGAGATAAGGCGCATCATCCAACTGGCAGCAGGATGGGAGTTTGAGGTCAACTCCTTGATATCTCTCGGTCTTGATGATAGAGGTGCCGCTCCTCGGCGGAAAGGGGCGGTTCCATCCTTCCTGGAGACAGCTATATGGGAAGGAGAAGCAGCTCGGGTGGCGCTGGAGAATAGAGTTGCCTTTCTTGCATTGGGAATTTCCGTTGGTGAAGGTCTTCAACTGGGAACAAGGGGTGTTGGAGTAGATAATCAGTTTGGAATGCTCTATGATGCCCGCAATGCAGGGAAAAAAGGCGGCCATCCCGAATGGGGTATTGATTTGGGAATAGAGTATAGGGGTCTTCAGATAACAAGATTTGGTTTCTGGGGTGAATTAAGTAATGCCGATATAGGCGTTTTAACAAGAGAATTACACGGGTATGCTTCTTCTTACCGGAGTATGCGCCGCCACGGCACCCGAGCAGTTTTCACTCGCAATGGACTCACCTTAAAAGGAGAATCGGCATGGATGAGAGATGGTGTCCTTGAGCGGGATAGTCTTCTTTTCTCAGCGGCATATGAGATAGAAATGTGGCACCCACTTACGCCTTTCCTGAGATACGAAACTTTAGAGGTGGAATGGCCAAAGTTACCTGCCAATCCTGCCTCCTGGGACCGAGAAAGACTTGCCCTGGGGCTCATTGCCGGTGTAGGAGAGAATATCAATCTGATAGTTGAACATCATAGGAACGATGAAACTACCGGTGGAGGCAGTATAGCCAATAATGAGTTCCTAACGCAATTAGTATTTGAGTTTTAGGAAGGAAAACTAAAGAAAAAGGGTATTCAGGCTGAAGGCAGAATTTAGGTTTTAGCCCTGAATCAAGTTCAGGGTAGAGTTTAGAGGTATTTTTTTAATCCATCATCTGCAAGTTTGCCGACAATCTTTTTAACATCTTGCGCTCTGTCCCGGGAGCAGATAAGGACCGCTTGAGGGGTGGTAACGACAATGAGACCGGAGACTCCAACTGTAGCAATAAGCTGCTCCTTGCCTATAAGAATACACTGGGATGTATCTATCCCTACAAACTTTCCCTGAATGATATTTCCATCTTTATTCTTTTTATGTATTCTTTCCATCGAAAGCCAAGAGCCAACATCATCCCAGTGAAAATCAGCTTTTACTACGGCGATGTTTTTACTTTTCTCCACAATGCCATAATCAATTGAAATATTCTCCAGTTTTTTATACACTTTCTTAATAACTTCTTTCTTGTGAGAGACCCCGCGAGCAGCAGATATCTTTTTTAACCCCCGATGAAGTTCAGGCATATGCTCTTCAATTGCTCCAAGAATACTTTCCACCTTCCAGATGAACATTCCACTGTTCCAGAAATATTTCCCGCTCTGAAGATATTTTTTTGCTCCTGCCTCATCGGGCTTCTCTACAAATCTCTTAACTGCATATATCTCGGCTTCTTTCCTGACTCCTGAAATTTGAAGTTTCTTTCCGCTTTCTATGTATCCATATCCAGTCTCCGGACGAGTAGGCTGAATTCCAAGAGTAACCAATTTTCCTTCCTTCGCTGCTTTTGTTGCCATTGAAATAGTGCGCAGGAACTTTCTTTTTTCCCCTATCAAATGATCAGCAGCAAGCACTACCATTATTGCTTTCTTATTTATTTTTTCAATGACTATGGCTGCTAACCCGATTGCCGCGGCTGTGTTTTTCCCAAATGGCTCAAGAATGAGATTACCCCTCCTCAGTTCTGGTAACTGCTCTCCTATCCCACCGGCTAACTCTTCACCTGCAACAACAAAAATATCATCACTGCTGATAAGCGGATTCATTCTCTTTGCGGTTTCCTGAATCATTGTTCTTCTGCCAGTAATTGGGAGAAGCTGTTTTGGATATAGTCCCCGACTACGAGGCCAGAATCTTTCCCCCTTCCCTCCTGCCATAATAACTGCCACTAAATTATCCATACTTTTTTCTTCCTCCTTAAGACACTAATTGTCAAAGAGTAGAAATTATAGTATAATTTTGCGCTAATGTCTATGAAAGTAGTTACTCTTGGAACAAGTGGGTCAGTTCCGACATTGTATAGGAATCTGCCAGCCACAGCCCTAATACGAGAGGGATGTATCTTCCTTTTTGATTGTGGAGAAGGAACTCAGACCCAGATGATGAGGGCCGGGCTTTCCATGACAAGAATTAAACATATATTTATCTCTCATCTTCATGGCGATCATCTCACTGGTATCCCCGGTTTACTCATGTCATTGGGACAAGCCTCGCACCAGAACCCACTCTGTATCTATGGGCCCAAGGGGATTGAAGACTATTTACTGTCGGTGAAAAGATACCTCAGGTTTCGTTCTGAATATGAGTTAAAAGTAAAAGAAGTGAAGGAAGGAAAAACTCTTGAAGTTGATAAATACCAGGTAGAGTGTACAGCTCTTGACCATGGGATACCAACACTCGGCTATGCATTTATTGAGAAGGAGCGCCCCGGGAGATTTTTTGTAGAGAAAGCAGATTCACTCGGTGTGCCCGAAGGGCCACTTTATAGCCGCCTTCAAAAAGGAGATGACATAAAATTAGATGATGGTAAAGTGGTTCGTTCCCGGGATGTCCTGGGTCCACCGCGAAAAGGAAGAAAGTTTGTCTATGCTACCGATACAATACCATGCGAACAGGCAATCAGAATTTCCCGGGAAGCAGATGTTCTTGTTCACGATGGAATGTTTGAGCATGAAAAAGAAGCAGAGGCCAATCAAAAAGGGCACTCTACCGCTTTCCAGGCAGCGTGGGTGGCAAAAGAAGCTCATGTCAAGAAACTTATTCTTACTCATATAAGTTCCCAGTATAAAAATGATAGAGTTCTTCTTAAAGAGGCTCAGGAGGTATTTCCCAATACGGTTGTTGCCAGGGATAGAATGGAGTTTGAAATACTGCTGGACAATTAATATGATGGATAAAAGGAAGTAATTGGTGATATAACTAAAGTTTATGAAAGTGTTCAAGCTGGTGACTGGTGTACTGGTGCTCGGTGAGAAATGAATGAACCTAAGAAGGCTGAGGTTGTTAAGGCAAAGGTAGATTCAAGGGAGAGACTGCGTCAGATATGGGAAAAGGCACGGTTGGCTGATGAAAGACTGGAAAGTCTCAAGAGGCTACAGGCAGAGTTTGACAATTATCGCAAGCGCATCATCAAGGAGAAGAGCGAACTCTTTCAATATGCCACTGAAGATTTAATTTGTGAACTTATTCCAATAATGGATAATTTTGAAAGAGCAATTTATGGAATTGGCAAGAGTAGCAGTCGGGATACTTTTCTTCAAGGAGTGGAAATGATTTACAGGGAACTGTGCTCTGTGCTGAAGAAGAGAGGGTTGGAAAAGATAAATGCCATGGGAAAAGAGTTTGACCCCAGCCGGCACGAGGCAATTGACCATGTGGAGAGCACTGAGCAGCCTGAGAACATTGTGATAGAAGAAGTGGCTGCCGGTTATAGGATTAAAGATAAGATAATCAGACCCGCAGCAGTTAAAGTTTCTAAAAGAATAAAAGAAGAAGATAAAAAGCACAAAGAAAAGAAAGGATTCAAGGGTTCAAGAGAGGAAGAAAAGGAGGGATAAAATGGGGAAAACAATCGGAATTGATTTAGGAACGACAAATTCTGTAGTCTCGGTTATGGAAGGAGGAGAAGCCGTTATCATTGTTAATCCTGATGGTGCCAGGACAACTCCTTCCGTAGTTGCCTTTACAAAAGGAGGAGAACATCTGGTAGGGCAAATTGCCAAGCGACAGGCAATTACCAATACGGCGAATACCGCTTTTTCAGTGAAACGGTTTATGGGAAGAAAATTTGCTGACCCTGAGATAGTAGAAGCAAAAAAGAATATTTCATACAACATTGATGAAGCTCCTAATGGAGACATACGGATTCTTATTGGCGGAAAGAAGCTGAGCCCGCAGGAAGTCTCAGCGATGATATTGCAGAGAATGCGCCAGACTGCCGAGGAATACATGGGGAAAAAGGTAAGTGAAGCCGTAATTACTGTCCCTGCTTACTTCAGTGATGCACAGCGCCAGGCAACAAAAGATGCCGGCAAGATTGCCGGGTTAGAGGTGCTAAGAATAATTAACGAGCCAACCGCAGCTGCTCTTGCTTATGGGTTCGGAAAGGTAAAAAAAGAGCAAAAAATTGCTGTCTTTGACCTTGGAGGGGGGACTTTTGATATATCAATTCTGGAAGTGGCTCCTGTCGGAGAGGAGGCGACCTTTGAGGTAAAATCCACTAATGGAGATACATTCCTGGGGGGAGATGATTTTGACCAGCGGATAGTGGACTGGCTGACATCTGAGTTTAAGCGCGAACATGGTATTGATATGAGCAATGACACAATGGCACGACAAAGGCTGGTTGAAGCTGCGGAACGGGCAAAGTGTGAGCTTTCAACTTCGGCTCAGACAGAGATAAATCTTCCGTTCATCACTGCCGATTCAAGCGGTCCTAAGCATTTGAGTATGAATTTGACCAGGGCGAAGCTTGAACAATTGACCGCAGACCTCATTGAGAAATGTATTGGTCCCTGTAAGCAGGCACTGAAAGATGCAGGGTTAAGTACCAAAGATATTGACGAGGTCATTCTTGTAGGTGGGCAGACTCGTTCCCCGGCAGTCCAGGAGTTAGTAAAAAAGCTCTTTGGTAGAGAGCCACACAAAGGAGTTAATCCTGATGAGGTGGTAGCTGTTGGCGCCGCAATTCAGGGAGGAGTTCTAAAAGGAGAGGTCAAGGACATACTGCTTTTAGACATTACTCCGCTCACACTTGGCATAGAAACTCTCGGCGGAATAATGACACCATTAATTGAGAAGAACACAACAATTCCCACCAGAAGAAATCAGATATTCTCCACTGCCGCAGACAATCAGCCGGCAGTAACAATAAATGTGCTTCAGGGGGAAAGGAAGATGGCCTCCGACAACAAGAGCCTGGGAAGGTTTGACCTTGTAGGCATTCCTCCATCTCCGCGTGGAATTCCACAGATTGATGTTACCTTTGACATTGACGCTAATGGCATTGTTCATGTCTCCGCAAAAGACCTTGCTACCGGTAAAGAGCAAAAGATAACGATTGAGTCCTCAGGCGGACTTTCAAAGGAAGAGATAGACAGAATGGTGAAGAAAGCCGAGGAGATGAGAGGGGAAGATGAAAAGCGAAAAGAGGCCGCTGAGGTAAAAAATCAGGCCGATACGTTTGTCTATACGACCGAGAAGATGCTTTCTGAGCTTGGAGAAAAGGTGAGCGATGAAGAGAAGAGTAACATAAATCAATCCCTTGACAAGCTCAAAGAAGCACTTAAAGGAGACGATACGCAAGCAATAAAAACGGCGAATGAGGAGTTGATAAAGAGCTCTCACAAATTGGCTGAAACAGCATATCGGCAAGCAGCCGAGAAACAGGCGGCGGAAGAAAAGGAAAAGAAAGAAGAGCCGCAAAAAACAGAAAAAAAGCGGAAGAAAGGCAAAAAAGAGGAAGACATAATTGATGCTGAATATAAAGTAGACGATGAGGACAAGAAAAAGTCTAAGTAAAATGCGCAACTGCTCAGGTAAATAGGCTGTAAGCCGTTAGGTTGAAAAGCAGAAAGGTTGAATTAGTTTCATTGGTATTACTAAATAACAAAATAACAAATGGCAGAAGATTACTATAAAATATTGGGCGTAAGCAGAGACGCCAGTGCGGAGGAGATAAAGAAAGCCTTTCGTAAGATTGCCATTAAGAACCACCCGGATAAAAATCCTGGCGATACTGGTGCTGAAGAAAGGTTTAAAGCCGCAGGCAAAGCCTATGAAGTATTGAGTGACCCCGAGAAAAAGAAAAGGTATGACCAGTTTGGACCTGATGGGGTGCAGGCGGAATATGTCAGACCTGGAGGATTTGAAGGATTTGGGCTTGGCGATGCATTCAGAATCTTTGAGGAATTCAGTAAGGGCTCTGGAGGAGGTATTTTTGATGAGTTGTTTGGTACTCATACAGCAAGGCAGAAGAGAGCCCAGTATGGCGAAGACCTCCGGTATGATTTAGAAATACTCCTGGGGGAAGCAGCTAATGGAACCGAGAAATGGGTTGAGATTCTTCGCCTTGAGACCTGTCCTGCCTGCTCAGGAATAGGGGCAAAACCAGGCACATCTCCGAGCAACTGTCCGGTCTGTCAGGGAAGTGGCCAGGTGAGCTATGCACGAGGTTTTTTCAGTGTTGTCCAGTCCTGCAGCCGCTGCCATGGAGAGGGAGAAATAATTGAAAGTCCCTGTTCAAACTGTCACGGCAGTGGCCGTGTAAAAAAACATCATCGCATTCAGGTAAAGATTCCTCCGGGCGTGGATACAGGCTCGCGCCTGCGCCTTTCTGGAGAGGGAGAAGCGGGCTTAAGAGGAGCAGAAAGAGGTGACTTATATGTTTTTATTCATGTGAGAGAGCATGAGATATTTACAAGACAAGGTAATGACCTTTTTTGTGAGGTTCCGATAAGTTTTAGTCAGGCTGCCCTGGGGGCAGAGATATCTATTCCTACTCTCAACGGTCAGCTTGAAATGAAAGTTCCCTCCGGAACACAAACAGGAAGACTGTTTCGTTTAAGAGGAAAGGGCGTCCCGAGTTTACATGGCTACAGCCGCGGGGACCAATATGTGAAAGTGATACTGGAAACGCCCATGAGGCTGAGCGAGAAAGAAAGAAAATTATTTGGTGAACTTATTAAGTTAGAGGACAAGAGGAGTTATCCCTTAAGAGAGGGTTTTCTTGATAAGCTCAGAAGGGCGCTGAATATCTAAAGAGCGATTGTCCCCATCGTCCAGCCTGGCTCAGGACTCCAGATTTTCGATCTGGCAACAGGGGTTCAAATCCCCTTGGGGACAATCAGGACAGGAGCCAGAAGTTAGGAGTCAGAATTCAGAATAAAACAATCAAGATTTGAAAATTGAGAATTGTAACATTCAATGAAAATTGAGAATTAAGAATTAAAAAGTTGTAACTACTCAGGAGCAGTTACATCAGAACAGATTAGAGGGAGTGAGGAAAATGAAGATAGCGGTTCCGTTTACAGAAGGCTTTGAAGAGATTGAATTTAGCGCTATAGTTGATATTTTGAGGCGAACTGGAATAGATGTTACTACTTTCGGCTTGATAGAAGGCGCTGTAAAAGGCTCGCACGGAATTAAGGTAATGGCTGATTCTTCAATAGATGAGCTCAAAGCAGGTGATTTTGACGGTATCGTTCTCCCGGGTGGCTACCCTAACTTTGTAAAATTAGGAGAGGATGAAAGGGTGCTGAAGTTAGTGAGAGAAATGGATGCGGCAGGCAAATGGATAGCTGCAATATGCGGTGCGCCATCGGTGCTTTCTAAGGCAGGCGTGCTTCAGGGGAAAAAGGCTACTATTCACCCTGCGGTAAAAGATATGCTGACAGATGCTCACTATGTAAATGAGCGGGTCATTGTTGACGGGAATCTCATTACCAGCCAGGGACCAGGAACTGCTGTAGAGTTCTCTATAAAATTAGTTGAAATTCTAACGGGGAAAGAGAAAGCAAAAGAAGTAAGCACCGAGATTTTAGCGGGGCTGTAAATATCAGGAGACGGATAATGAAGGTAAAAATCTCTATATTGGCGCTATTTTTTCTCCTTAGTTGCGGCAATGCTCTTGCCGAAACCACTAAGGAGAAAGGGATGTTTGACCAATTAAGGCGACTTGCCAGGACAATTGAGCTCATTCGGAGAGAATATGTTGATGAGGTTGACCTTGATAAATTAATTGAAGGGGCATTAAGGGGAATGCTAAATGCTCTTGACCCGGCAAGCCAGTTCCTTGATGCAGAGTCATACGAGGAAATAATGATTCGCTCAAAAGGAGAATTCGAGGGAGTCGGAATGACCATCACCATAAGAGATAAAGTACTGACAGTGATTGCGCCCCTTAAAGGCTTTCCTGCAGCACGGGCTGGCATCAGGGCAGGGGATAAGATAATTGAGATTGATGGAGAAAGCACAATGCCTCTAACTCTGATGGAATCAGTTCACCGGCTGCGCGGTCCTGCAGGGACTGACGTTACCATTACCATTGTCAGAGAAGGTGATGTTTTGCCTGAGATTACACTCACCAGAGAAAAGATAGAACTGGTAAGCGTAGAGGAGGAGCTGCTTGAGGACAACATCGGGCACATTCACATTATCCACTTTCATCAGGATACGCCGGAAGAGTTTGTAAAGGCATTGCAAAGCCTCAAAGAAAGAGGTATGGAAAGCCTGATTCTTGACCTGAGAGGAAATTCTGGAGGACTCCTTGATGCTGCCATTAAAGTAACAGATAAATTTTTGAACAAAGGGAAACTTATCGTCCGGGTAGAAGGAAGAAGAGATTTTTATGAGTTTCTCTCGCAGCAGCATCCTCTTTTTGAGCACCCCCTTATCGTTCTCATAGATGGTGGCAGCGCCAGTGGCGCTGAGATTATAGCTGGAGCAATAAAGGATTGGGGGCGGGGGATACTGGTGGGAGAGAGAACGTTTGGGAAGGCGTCAGTGCAGGCAGTTATTTCTTTAGGAGATGGCTCCCACATTAGACTGACCACGGCAAGGTACTTTACTCCTGGTGGATATACCATTCACGATGAGGGAATTGCCCCCGACATTCTCATAGAGAGAATAGAGAAAATTGAGGAGAAAGAAGTCCCGGATCCGCAATTGGAAGCAGCGATTAATATCTTGAAAGCATGGCCATTTTTCAAAGAAATACACCTGAGAGACACACTGCAGAAGCACATCTGCCAAAGGCAGGAATAAACTAAAACAATGTTGGTTTTAGGGATGGAGACATCCTGCGATGAAACTGCCGTAGCCATAGTTGAGAACGGAAAAAAAATTTGTGCAAACATTGTCTCTTCTCAATTAAAGCTACACCATCGTTTTGGGGGTGTGGTTCCAGAGTTAGCCAGTCGCGCGCACTTAGAATCTTTACCTCTTGTCTTAAGGGCAGCTCTCAGGCGGAGCAATCTTTCCCTTACTGACATTAAAGCAATAGCGGTAACATACGGCCCCGGGCTTATTGGCTGTCTTATTGTTGGGGTCTCTCTGGCAAAGTCTCTGAGTTATGCGTTAAGTCTCCCACTAATCGGAGTTAATCATCTGGAAGGGCATCTTCATTCTTACCTGCTTACAAGCTCTCTTTCACCTCCATTTATTGGCTTAGTCGTATCCGGAGGACACACCAGCCTTATTCTTGTGAAAGATTATGGCGACTATCGCTCATTAGGGGAAACGCGTGATGATGCCGCAGGGGAGGCTTATGACAAAGTTGCCCGCATGCTCAAGTTAGGTTACCCCGGTGGACCACTGATTGAAAAACTTGCGCGGGAAGGAAACCCTGAAAGCGTAAAATTTCCTCGTGCTCTTCCCAATTCTCTTGATTTTAGCTTTAGCGGATTGAAAACGGCAGTGCTTTATTACATTCAGAAGTGTGGCATTGCCAACCCTGCTGATATTGCTGCCAGTTTTCAGGCGGCAGTAGTTGATGTACTGGTAAAAAAGTCTCTGATGGCTGCTGAGAAAACAGGAGTAGAAAAAATAGTTCTTGGCGGGGGAGTGGCAGCTAATGAGACGTTGCGACGAGCCCTAAAAGAGGCAGGAAAGAAAAAAGGAATAAAGGTTTATATTCCTCCAAAAAGGCTGGCGACTGATAATGCCGCAATGGTTGCCGCCATTGGCTACTACTACCTCCAGCGTGGCGAGCGTAGCGACCCTTTTTCTCTGGACGCCATCTCGGACCTGAGAGTAGAGAGTAGAGAGAGAAGAGAGGAAGAAGTTGATTGCATACTTTGACTGTTCCTCCGGGGTAAGCGGAGATATGATTACAGGAGCACTGCTTGATGCAGGAGTAGAGCTTGGTGAACTTGAAGGTGAACTCAAAAAACTCCCTCTTAAAGGATACCGAATTAGCAGCAAGAAAGTCAGGAGGCAGGGCTTTGTGGGAACAAAATTCACTGTGGAGGCAGAAAGAGGGAGAAAAAAAGGTCTTAAGGATATTCTTGCCCTGATTGAGGAGAGTAAACTTGCAACTGATATTAAGGAAAAAAGCATTAAAATATTTCAGAGATTAGGGGAGGCTGAAGCAAAGATTCATGGGAAGGCAGTAAAGGACATCCATTTCTACGAGATTGGTGACACTGACTCTATAATTGACATTGTTGCCTCAGTAATTGCGCTGAAGGCATTAGGAATAAAAACTGTGATTGGCTCTCATATTCCTGTCGGAAGCGGCTGGGTAAAAACTGCTCACGGATTAATCCCCGTTCCGTCTCCGGCAACCCTTGAGCTCCTGCGAGGCACTCCTTTCTTTCAAAAGGATGTGCCATTTGAGATGTCCACCCCTACTGGAGTTGCCATTATCACAACCCTAACTGAAAATTTTGCTACAATTCCGCCAATGAAAGTAGATGCCATCGGGTATGGAGCAGGGACAAAGAGCGCAAAGACCTACTTTGGTTTTCTGCGAGTCCTCCTTGGCGAGCCCTTACTTTGTTATGAGCAGGACGAGGTTGTTGTAATTGAGACCAATATAGATGACTTGAGCCCACAGCTTTATGAGTATCTCATGGAAAAGTTTTTTGAAGAAGGAGCGATTGATGTTTTCCTAACCCCGGTGCATATGAAGAAAGGACGCCCGGGAACAGTCCTGAGCGTACTCAGCGAAAAGAGTAAAGTAGATAAGCTGACTAAAATTATCTTTACAGAGACAACCTCACTTGGCGTGAGAAAATACATCGCACAGAGAGTAAAGCTTCCCCGACAAACTGAAAAAATAAAAACGAGGTACGGGGTGATAAGAGCTAAGATATCTTATTATGATGGAATAAAGAGGGTCTTCCCCGAGTATGAAGACTGCAAAAAAACCGCTCGCCAGAAAAAAATCCCATTCCTCAAAGTATATGATGAAACTATCAGAGCATCAATTGGAAATTGGTAATTAGTAATTAGTGAATTGTGAC
>BBPF01004470.1_pt2 | contig 13115 bp, 9 predicted proteins | sample 1343921 | NCBI WGS metagenome assembly BBPF01 (sample SAMD00019090, study PRJDB2971) | groundwater metagenome | isolation source: The Cedars highly-alkaline
TTAAAATTTTTAAATTAGTATTATTTTTGGCAGAAATGCCGGCAATTTCAAATTTCATTTCAATTTCTGCTGAAACATTGCATCTGAATTTTTCTGCATCAAATGGTAAATCCAATCTGTCGGTCTTATTCACTACCAGTACTACCTCCTTTGGTAAATTATGAATCAATTGCTTGATTTTTATTAAGTTACCCCTTATTGATTCAGTTGCCGAAGTTGCATCAACAACTAATAACACTATAGATGCAAGTCTGATTTTCTCAAATGTTTTTTCAATTCCTTTAGTTTCAATGGAATCATTGGTCTCCCTTATACCTGCGGTATCGATGAAACGAAAAAGTAAATCTCCAACATGAATGGTATCCTCAATTGCATCGCGGGTAGTACCCGGAATTTCTGACACAATGGCTCTTTCTTCATTTAATAGAACATTCAACAGGGTTGATTTTCCAACATTTGGCTCCCCTATTATTGCAACTGGGATACCATTTTTTATCGCGTTCCCCAGTTCAAAAGATCCGGCAATTGAGCTTAATGTATCCAGGATTTCTTTCAGCAGACTTTTTAATAGGACTCTGTCAGCAAATTCAACATCTTCTTCACTGAAATCAAGCTCCAGTTCTATAAAGGAAATAAAATTCAGAAGTCTGTCCCGTAATTGCAGAATCTGGTTTGAAAATCCTCCTCTCATTTGCCTGAGTGCAACTTTTCGGGAGGCTTCGGAGGTTGATGATATTAAATCGGCAACTGCTTCTGCCTGTGAAAGATCCAGTTTTCCATTCAGGAAAGCTCTCATGGTGAACTCGCCGGGTTTTGCCAACCTGGCTCCGGATTGGATAAGAATGTGGAGAATTTTCTTTTGTACCACAACAGAACCATGACAGGATATTTCGATCACGTCCTCGCCGGTGTAGGAGTGAGGTGCCCTGAAAAGCGATATCAATACATCATCTACAATTTCATCATTGAATTTCAATACGCCATGCAGGATTGAATTACCGGGCATTTTATTTATCACCTTCTTTTTGGAACTACTTGAAAACAGTGAACCCACAATATCAAAAGCTTCAGGTCCGCTGACCCTTATAACAGCAATAGCTCCCTGTCCCGGAGCAGTAGCGATGGCAGTTATGGTTGAATTATCTAACATTATATTGCAAATTTAAAAACAATGAATAAAAAATCGGACTTGCAAGGACTCAAAATTCAAAATTCTATTTTAGGACATCGTATTGTATTATTCCTTAAAACAATTATTTTTGAATTTCAATTGAACATAATTCCAATGAGCATATTAGTCAATAAAAATTCCAGGGTGATTGTTCAGGGTTTTACAGGCAGCGAGGGCAGTTTTCATGCAGCCCAAATGATAGAATACGGTACCAATGTGGTAGGAGGCATTACACCTGGTAAGGGAATGCAAAAACATCTCGATCGCCCTATATTTAACACAGTATCTGATGCCGTAAGGGATACCGGTGCCGATACCTCGGTTATTTTCGTTCCACCCGCATTTGCCGCCGATGCCATTCTTGAAGCAGCTCAGGCCGGAATTAAAGTCATTGTCTGCATTAGCGAGGGCATTCCTACTTCCGACATGGTGAAGGTGAAGGAATACATTAATGGTAAAAATTGCACTCTCGTGGGGCCAAATTGTCCGGGAATAATTACCCCAGGTGAGGCCAAGGTTGGTATCATGCCCGGGTTTATCCACAAAAAAGGCACAGTTGGAATTGTTTCCAGGTCGGGTACACTAACCTACGAAGCCGTCGATCAGGTTACCAAAATCGGATTGGGTCAAAGTACCTGCATCGGTATTGGTGGCGATCCTATTATTGGAACTACTACGCTTAATGCAGTAAAACTGTTTATGGCCGATGCTGAAACTGAAGGCATTATTATCATTGGAGAAATAGGAGGGAGTATGGAGGCCGATGCCGCTAATTGGATCAAAAATTATGGTACTAAACCGGTTGTTGGTTTTATTGCAGGTCAAACTGCTCCAAAGGGCAGACGAATGGGACATGCAGGTGCCATTATTGGTGGGAAAGACGATACGGCCGCTTCAAAAATGGAAATAATGCGGCAGTGCGGTATTCATGTAGTAGAATCGCCTGCTCACATCGGAGTAACTATAAAAAACATACTTAAAAAGTAAATCCATGATAGTATTCTTTTTATTCCTTTGCCTGTTTTACATTTTTAAGCTGATTTTTTCTTCTTAATTTTTAGACAGGGCTTATCAATCTAAATATTTTTAAAAATTAATTTAAACTGAAATAATGAAACTATTAGAAGGGAAAAATGCACTTGTTACAGGGGGCAGTCGTGGAATTGGAAAGTCTATTGCTCTTAAACTTGCTGAGCAGGGCGCAAATGTGGCGTTTACCGATCTTGCGTACGATGATTTTGCCAAAGCAGTAGAAACTGAAATTATTAAACTGGGTGTAATAGGAAAAGGTTATGCCTCCGATGCATCTAAATATGGTGATACAGAGAATACGGTGAATAAAATTGCAGCAGATTTCGGTACCATTGATATTCTGGTGAATAATGCCGGGATAACCCGCGATACACTTCTTATGCGCATGACTGAAGAACAATGGGACACTGTAATAACCGTAAACCTGAAATCGGTTTTTAATTTCACCAAAGCGGTTCAAAAATATATGCTTAAACAAAAATCCGGAACCATAATCAACATGAGTTCTGTTGTGGGTGTTTCAGGAAACGCTGGTCAGAGTAATTATTCCGCCTCAAAGGCCGGAATCATAGGTTTTACAAAATCAATTGCAAGAGAATTAGGCTCAAGGAATGTTCGTTGCAATGCCATTGCGCCCGGTTTTATTATGACCGATATGACTGCAAAATTACCGGAGGAATATCGCAATGAATGGATTGAAAAAATTCCATTGAAAAGGGGTGGTACGCCTGATGATGTGGCTAATGTAACACTATTTTTAGCCTCCGATTTGTCATCATATATTAGCGGACAAGTTATTTCGGTTTGTGGCGCAATGACTACCTGAGGCAAAAATTACGACTCAAAAGACACGCTTGTCAAGTTGAACATCATTCCCAGATGACCTTCAATATTGATTTGATATTCAATATGTTAATTAAAATCTTTTGAGCCAGGCTTTATCAGATTTTAATATATTAAAGTTATGAAGGAAAAGTTTGGTAGTTTTAAACATTGGCTTGTTTTAATGCTGCTGCCATTTTTTTTGAGCAGTTGCTTCACACCGGTAGTATTTCATATACAGACACTTAAACCTGCGAGAATTGTATTACCCGACTCACTTTATACCTCGGGTATTCTGATTGCTTCCCTCGTTGAAAGTGATTCTGTTTATAAGGCTGATAGAGCTGTGATGTTTAATAAAAATCAGTTTCTTGAAAATATTGCTGCTACTGAATTAGCCTTTGCACTTTCAAACAATTTATTAAATTCACCTCTATTTCAGGATCTTAAAACTATACCCATATTTGAACTGCCTCCTATAGAATACCTCGATACCCTTCCTCTGCAGTTTTCTGAAAATGAAATTTTCAAGTTATCGTCAGATTTTCAAACAGACATGATCTTCACCTTAGAATTTTTTAATCTCGAGTATGTTGAACATACAAGGCCTTTCGTACCAATTCCGACAAAATCTGAATTAAAAGAATTTTCATTTTATGATAATTCTATAGTTAAATTCGTTCAACCGAAAAAAGCCAGCGTATTGTTGAGAATATACAATACCCAAACCGGTATTAAAATTAGTGAATACCTATTTCAGGATAATTTTATCTGGATGACTTCTCCAGGGTTTTCACTTCGGGCAAAAGAAATTACTGAGGAGGAATTGTTTTTTTATGAAGAATCAGGAATTTATCTGGGTGAAAAAATTTCGCAAATTATTTCTCCAACGTGGTTGGAAGAGGAGAGGACTTACTATTTCGGTATCCATTCCAATTTCAATAAAGCTTATTATTTAGCAATGGTTAACAATTGGACTATTGTTCAGCAATTGATGGAGCAGCTTACAAGTCACAGAAATAACAGAGTTGCTGCCCACGCTTTTTTCAACCTCGCACTAAGTTTTGAGATGCAGGGAGATTTAAAAAATGCCTTTATAGCCGCCGAAAATGCAGCCAAACTCAAAAATAAGAGCGATTTTACTAAATATAAAAAAATCTTAGAAAATCGATTAAATGAAAAAGAATTATTAGACCTGCAATTGGCAAAATGATTTCCCCTTTTTACAATATTAAAACAATGACTGGCACAATTCAAATCAGTCAATCGTGGAATAAATAAATACCTTTTTTGGCAATAGAGCAGCGTTATTGTATTAAAAACCTGGCGAAGTAATCCTTAACCATGTAATAGTTTTTGATTTGATTAATTTTAAATTCCTTAAAAACAATAATTATGATTTTTTATCTAATAATTTTTTTGATTTTAACCCAGTATATTTTCAATGTTTATTTGGAATTTCTTAACTCAAAGGTACAAAAAGGGACAGTTCCAGAATTACTTAGAGATGAAATTGATGAAGACGAGTACCGCAAGTCTTTGGAGTACGAAAAAGCCAACCGGCAGTTTTCTCTAATTACTGGAGGTTTCAATCTTATTCTAATCATGGGAATGCTTTTTTTTGAAGGATTTGCATTTGTCAATTACATTGCCGGAAGTATTTCACCAAACCCTGTAATTATATCGCTCGTGTTTTTTGCCATAATATTGTTTGGCTCAGGGGTGTTGAACCTTCCATTTAGTCTTTACCATACATTTGTGATTGAAGAAAGATTCGGTTTTAATAAAACTACCGTTAAAACTTATATTACCGACAAGATAAAAGGAATTATTTTAACTATTTTGCTTGGAGGTAGCCTGCTGGCATTAATCGCATGGATTTATCTGCTTGCAGGTCAAATGTTTTGGGTTTATGCACTAATTGTAATTAGTGCATTTATGCTTTTTATGAATTTCTTTTATTCCAGTTTAATTGTGCCCTTATATAATCGTCAAACTCCTCTGGAGGAAGGGGAGCTTCGCGAAAAAATAAGTGAAGTTAGTATCCGTGCAGGATTCAAACTCGATAATATATTTGTTATTGACGGATCAAAAAGGTCATTAAAGGCTAATGCTTATTTTGCTGGCCTGGGTCAAAAAAAACGCATAGTACTTTACGATACCCTTTTGAAAGATCTTTCGATTAATGAAATTGTTGCAGTTCTAACACACGAAATAGGGCATTACAGAAAAAAACATATCCGGAAGGGATTGTTAATTTCGTTATTTACAACCGGATTTACACTATGGTTGTTTTCGCAGTTTGCAGGGAGTTATCTTTTATCGGATGCCCTTGGAGTGGATGTGCCATCATTTCACATCGGTTTAATTTCTTTCACAATGTTGTACTCTCCAATTTCTATGGTGATTGGCCTTTTTGGAAATCACATTTCGCGAAAGCATGAATTTGAGGCAGATGCCTTTGCTGCTGAACATTTTAAGGCAGGCTATCTTATTGATGCTCTGAAAAAACTCTCGGTTAAAAATCTAAGTAACCTGCATCCTCACCCATTATATGTATTTTTTAATTATTCACATCCGCCATTAATTGAACGACTGCAAGCATTGAAAAATTTGTAATTATTTCAAATCAATTTGGCCATGGCTTTATTATTTTTGTAAATCTGTATAAAGCCTCTTTAGCTCAGTTGGTAGAGCAGCTGTTTCGTAAACAGCAGGTCGCGGGTTCAAATCCCGTGAGAGGCTCTTTTGAAAATTCAAATTTTTATTAACTTTGAACATTATTTGCGGGAGTAGCTCAGAGGTAGAGCATCAGCTTCCCAAGCTGAGGGTCGAGGGTTCGAACCCCTTTTCCCGCTCAAAACAAACTCATCTATCTGTTTTTTTACAGATTTAATCAGGAATATTCCTGAATTAAACCTTTTTTAATAATTTTATCAAAGCTGTCGGGTTAATATTATTTCTTTGATTGACAGAGCAAGCCTTACGGGTTTTTTTAGTTATATGTCTTTTTGAAGTTTTATTATTGGCCTTATTCTGATACAAAATTCAGCGCAACGGAATTAATACAGTAGCGGAGGTTAGTGGGAGGAGGTCCGTCGTTAAATACATGTCCGAGGTGACTCTCGCATTTTGAACATAAAACTTCTGTACGAACCATGCCATGACTGCTGTCATTTCTGAATATCACCGCATTTTTTGATACTTCCGAAAAACTCGGCCAGCCACAGCCTGATAGAAACTTTTGCTCAGAAGAGAACAAGTAATTTCCGCAGGCGGCACATTGATAGCGGCCTTTCTCAAAAAAATTTTCATAAAGCCCTGTAAAAGGTTTTTCTGTTCCGCCTTGCCTAAGCACATAAAACTGAATTGGAGATAAAATTTGTTTCCAATCTTCTATTCTTTTCTTACTTTGTTCGCGCTCATTACTGCTGTGCATAAATTGTATGGTTTTATTATTACTCTTGAAAAAATGCCTATTGAATATTTTCAGGAAAATAGTAATTATTACACCATAGTTAATAATTATTTTTAATAGTATCCGGCCAAAAATACTTTATTCGTTCAAATGCCCAAGCCGCACAGGCTGAAACTTTTTTTCCAAGCAAAAAAATAAACAAAAAATGCACGGTTGAAGCGAATTTCCTAAAAATCTGATTAATAGCTTAAAATCAGGAAACTCGCTTCGCTCAAACAGCCCGGCTTTTTTAACGCCAATTTATCTGATTTTATTAACGGAAATTCACTGAGGCAGAAATCCCCCACCTAATAAAAGACCTTCTACTATAATTGATTTATTTGAAAACTTTAAGATTTTATTAAAATTTAAACGGACTGAAGTAAAATTATTTTTCAATGAGATGATTAATCAAAATTATAATTCGCATAAATCCAAAATTGTTCTGTTATCAGTCAAATTAAATGCTTTTTGCGATAAAACCGGGAATTTAAAGTTATTAACAAATGTTTATAATTTTTGTTGAAACTCTGTGTAAAACTAAAAGATTGGAATTTTATAATTATTCTTTTGCAACTTATACTTGTTTTATCAGGTGAAGGATAAGAAATTTGCATCCGAAAAGGGTTTTGACTTTGAGTTCTTAATTGAGTTAAAAAAAACCGGTTTCTTCAAAACATTTTCTTAGGAATAAGTTTGAAAAACCCAATTCGGCAGCAGGGTACTGGAAAGAATTACCGTAATTGGTTAATTTATCCAAAACCGGGCAATGAATAACAAGGCCACTTATGGAAGCCGGGATAACAAAGGCCAATTTTAATAACAACAACCTGACACTGAAACGGGAGACCGTTATAAGTGGACCGGGAATTTTTTGCAAAAAAAATTCCCGGTTTTGTTTTGCAGTTTTATTAAAACTTTATCAGGTATTTAATTAATTAAATTATACATTGATAATTAGCAAGTTAGGACTGTTGTCGAAAATTTTTTATGAATTTAACTCCATACTAAAACAAATCATTTTTTTATATTTGTGCCCTTAAATTGCCTTTCTTTGAGATTGGGCAGTTGTTTTTTAGTTGATAAATTATTGATACAAAACTTAAACAACTATAATTAATTAACTTGAACGGTAGTTGTTTAGTAATTTTGAAAACCAACAATAATGAATTTGAGTTTAAATAAGCACAGAAAATTTTTCAAGATCTTTTTATTTGTTTGCTTGCTTTTTGTTCTATTTTTTTGGGATGCTGCCTTGCGTATTTCTGGAAAAGACGGAATAATTTATTTGCATCGTGAGGTGCTATCAATACCAATTTCACAGCGTTTGAACAACGAAATGTTTAACCGGGAAGAGTTTTTACCCTTACAAAATAGAATTAGTAAAGTATTGGAGAAATACGAAATAAGAGGTGCCTCTGTTGCTGTAATGAAGGAGGGTAAGCTGGTATATGCAAAGGGTTTTGGATACGCCGATCATGAAACAGGCAGACTGGTTGAGCCCAAAAGTATATTTCGAATTGCCAGCATTTCAAAGCTTATAACTTCAGTTGCGGTAATGAAATTGGTTGAAGAGGGGAAATTATCGCTTGATGATAAGGTTTTTGGAGATTCCGGGATTTTAAACGACTCTATTTACCTTAACTTTAGGGATAAAAGGGTTGGGAGTATTACTGTGAGACATTTACTCAACCACAGTGCCGGTTGGAACAGGAATTTTGGCGATCATATGTTTATGCAGCATGAAATAGCCAGGCAAATGAATGTTGAACTTCCTGTTGGTTTACCCGTAATCATAAAATTTGCACTTTCCAAACGACTGCATTTTAACCCTGGCAGCGGAGCAAGCTATTCAAACCTTGGTTATGCAATATTAAGCCTAATTATTGAGAGAGTATCCGGGCAGCAATACGTTGATTTTGTTACCGACGAAATTTTTAGACCTAATGGTATCCACGACATTTACATGGGTGGCAATATGAGGGAAGATAAAAGGCCTAATGAGGTTTATTATTATGAGCAGAGTAACGCAGAATTGGTTCCATCGGTATTTCAAAAAGATAATCTTACTGAAAGAGTTTACGGCGGAAATGATATAAAATTATTGGGAGCTGCCGGCGGTTGGATCGCAACTGCTCCGGAGATGATGAAATTCCTTGCTCTGATTGATGGCGATAAAAATATACCTGACATTTTATCTCCGGAAACTATTCAACTCATGACCAATCCTTATAATTCCGAGAAAATAATTGGTTGGAGCGGTACAAACGACAATGGTACTTGGTGGAGAACCGGCGCATTTGCAGGCACATCGGCAATCTTAATGCGACAGGAAGATGGATTTAGTTGGGTAATTATTACCAATACCAGTACATGGAGGGGTACCGGGATGTCAAACATTTTTAGACGGGAAATGAATCTATCCCTTAATGAAATTGAAATTTGGCCTGAATACAACCTGTTTCAAAAACAGGACCTGGAAATGCTAAAACGCTCGATATCATTAAAAAATGGCAATGTATTGGAAAATGAGGTTAGTTTATTGAGAAGCAATTAATAATCTATATTAGTAATTCTTATAAAAATTAGTCCGTATTGTAAGCTCATCTTAAAGCAACAATAATCTCGCGTAAAAAATAATAGAGACAATTTAAATAATTGCCTCTATTTATTACCAGTAAACTATTTTTGATAAATACTTATCCTATAGCTCTTTAAGCATCAATTAAAATCACAAGGGAATATTCCCGTGTTTTCTTGATGGCGTCGGGACGTTTTTGTTTTTACACATTTCCAGTGCCTGTATCAACTTTATTCTTGTATATTTAGGTTCAATAACTTCATCTATATAGCCAAGTTCAGCAGCTTTATAAGGATTGGCAAAGGCTTCCCGGTAATCTTCCACCGCCTGGTCTTTTGCCTTTCCGGTAAGTTTATCTCTGAAAATAATATTTACAGCACCGTCAGAACCCATAACCGCAATTTCGGCAGTTGGGTAAGCGAAATTCACATCTGCGCCAATATGCTTGCTCGACATAACATCGTATGCTCCTCCGTAAGCTTTCCGAGTAATAAGGGTAATTTTTGGTACCGTGGCTTCAGAGAAGGCGTATAATAGCTTGGCGCCGTGCTTAATAATTCCACCAAATTCCTGGGTTGTACCGGGTAAAAATCCGGGAACATCAACAAAAGTTATAAGAGGAATATTAAATGCATCGCAAAATCTGACAAACCTGGCAGCCTTAATGGATGAATTTATGTCGAGTACTCCTGCAAGGAATGCAGGCTGATTGGCAACTATACCAATTGGTTTTCCGTTTAATCTTGCATATCCGGTTAAAATATTTGGCGCATAGTGAGGCATTAATTCGAAGAAATTTTGATCATCGACAACAGCAGAAATCAGTTCATGCATGTCGTATGGTTTATTAGGATCAGTAGGAACAAGATTTTGCAGCTCAGGATTTTCCCTTTCAATATCATCCATACAAGTTTTTACTGGAGGATCTTCCATATTGTTTGAAGGTAAAAATCCAACCAGTTCCCTAATCATCATTAGAGTTTCTTCTTCTTTTTCACCAATAAGATGTGCTACACCACTCTTGGAATTATGTGACATTGCTCCGCCAAGTTCTTCTTTAGTAACCTGCTCGTGAGTAACAGCCTTAATAACATCCGGCCCGGTTACAAACATATAGCTGGTTTTATTCGACATGATTATAAAATCAGTTAATGCAGGGGAATAAACTGCTCCTCCGGCGCAAGGACCCAATATTGCCGAAATTTGAGGAATAACACCTGATGATTGAACATTCAGGTGAAAAATATCGGCATATCCTGCCAGGCTTTGAACGCCTTCCTGAATCCTGGCTCCACCGGAATCGTTTAATCCAATAACAGGGGCTCCCATTTTAAGGGCTAATTGCATAACTTTTACAATTTTGTCGGCGTTTGCCCTGCTTAGAGTTCCTCCGAAAACTGTAAAATCCTGAGCAAAAACATATACTAACCTTCCGTCGATTTTACCATAGCCGGAAACAACTCCGTCGCCCGGAATTTTATTTTTATCCATGCCGAAATCAATTGCCCGGTGGGTTACCAGTTTATCAATTTCAACAAACGTACCCGGATCTAGTAAAAGACTGACTCTTTCACGGGCAGTTAGTTTGCAAGCCTGATGTTGTTTTTCAATTTTATCAGTTCCGCCGCCTATTTCGGCAAGCTGGTTCTTTTTTTGTAATTCCTTAATTTTATCTTCAATTGATATTGACATAGATGAAAATTTTTAATTTATTCTATAATAATTAGAGGTTTATTTCCTTCGATTACGTCACCTTCAACAACATTAATTTTTTTAACAATTCCGGCAATTGTGACCTTGTATTCGCTTTCCATCTTCATTGCCGAAATAACTATAACTGTTGTTCCAACTTCTACCTGTTCTCCTTCAGAAACCGGAATTCTGACTACCTTACCAGGCATAGGCGAGCTTATTACATTTTTTCCATCGGATAATCCACCTTTGCTGCGGTTTTGAATATATTTTGAGAACGGATCAATTATTTCAATATCATAAGTCATATTTTCGCAGGCAACAGAAAAATTTCTGTGGCTTTTTCCTGATGATACCTGAAGTTCATGCGATTTGCCATTTAAAATGACAGAGTATATGCAGTTTTCAACTTTCAGTATATCAAGATCATATTTACGACCATCAATAACAACATCCATTTTGTTTTTGTCCTTCTTCAGAATTTCAATCTGAAGGGTTTTGTCCCTTAGCTTCACTTCCATATTAATTCTTATTTTAGTTTGAGGGTATTTCTTTTACGTCCGGCAATTTTCCATGCATTGAGATTCTCAGTCAAATTACCATTTGAACTAGGCTTGTTTGTGACAGTTTCATTTAGAAATTCATTGTAAGCCACAATTATTGCCAAATCTTCAAGTAACTGGCTTTCCTCATTAGGGGCAAATAAAAACTCCCTGTTCTCTTCAATAAAATGAGTGTCGTATCTGCCTTTTATGAATGATGGGGTATCAAGTATTTTTTTCAGAAAATTATTTGAGGTTTTAACACCAATAATAACATACTCTGAAAGTGCCCGTCTCATTCTGCCTATAGCCTCCTCTCTGTCGCTTCCCCATGTTATCAGTTTTGAAATCATTGGGTCATAATAAAGGGGTATTTCAAATCCGCCGTACATGTAGCCGTCAGTCCTTACTCCAAAACCCTGGGGCTCGGTAATTTTCTTAATCAGTCCGGGGCTTGGCATAAAATTTTGGTCGGGATCTTCGGCATAAATTCTGCATTCTATAGCATGTCCGTGTTGCTTAACATCTTCCTGCCTTAATGATAACTTTTCGCCGTTCGCAACTCTTATTTGCTCTTTAACAAGGTCAATTCCCACAACAAGTTCGGTTACAGGATGCTCAACCTGCAACCTCGTATTCATTTCAAGAAAATAAAAATTGAGTTCATCGTCTACCAGGAATTCAATTGTTCCGGCACCCACATAATTTACTGCTTTTGCTGCTTCTACTGCCTTTCTTCCCATTTCTTCACGTAGTGCAGGGGTCATAATAGGAGAGGGGGTTTCTTCAATAATTTTTTGATGACGTCTTTGTACAGAACACTCCCTTTCGCATAAGTGAATGGTATTTCCAAAAGTATCGGCAATAACCTGAAATTCAATATGATGTGGTGAACTAATGTATTTTTCAATATAAACAGCATCGTCGTTAAATGATGCCATTGCCTCAGATTTTGCTGCACGCAAGGATGCTACGATATCTTCGTTTTTGTGGATTAGCCTCATACCTTTTCCTCCACCACCTGCTGAAGCTTTGATCATAACCGGCAAGCCAATTTTTTCAATTATTTCTAAGGCTTCATTTTCATTGGTAATTTTGTCAGGTGTTCCAGGTACAACAGGCACACCGGAATTCATCATCTTTGATCGTGCGGTAATTTTATCGCCCATTGCCTGAATGGCCTCAGGCCCGGGGCCAATGAATATAATTCCTGCTTCGGCAACCCTGCGCGAAAATTCTGCATTTTCCGAAAGGAATCCATAACCGGGATGTATAGCATCTGAATTTGTTTTTTTTGCTACTTCCAGTATTTTATCCATTACAAGGTAGCCTTCTTTTGATGGGGAGGGTCCTATGTGATAGGCCTCGTCAGCAAAACGTACGTGTAGTGCAGTCCTGTCAGAATCGGAATAAACAGCAACTGTCTTTATTCCCATTTCCTTACATGTACGGATAATTCTAATTGCAATTTCTCCCCGATTGGCAATAAGGATTTTCTTTATCATGGAATTTTTTTAAATAGTTGTAAAAATATAAAAATTCTTAAACAATTGTTTATTAGTCATTTCAGTAATTTATTGTACTAAGCCTGATACAGGGGAAGTTATAAATAGGATGGTAATAAGAGCCTAAATTTAGTCAGAAACCTTTCAGGTCGGTTATATCTGATTCAAATAATGAAGTCAAAAATTGACATGCAATAATCTGACAAACGCTTTAATACTATTTTGTTTTAGCTAAAATCTTTCCCGTATAAAACCACTCAGTAATTATTCAAAGAATTACGAAACAAAAATATGAATTTATTTCCTCAACTTT
>BBPF01000755.1_pt3 | contig 13070 bp, 13 predicted proteins | sample 1343921 | NCBI WGS metagenome assembly BBPF01 (sample SAMD00019090, study PRJDB2971) | groundwater metagenome | isolation source: The Cedars highly-alkaline
AGATTTTATTAAAATTTAACCGGACAGTAGTGGAAAAAAATATTCTTGTTCCCCTTAATTTTCATGTTTATTCACACTACTCTTGCCCAGAAACCTGTTTTGTTTCCTTAGAAAATTGAAATTGGCATAGTTGAAAAACCTGGTGATTTTATCCCCGAAACAATTTACGTGATTGATGAACAAGGAGACATAGGAAATGATTTTATACGCACGCCACTCCGATAATTATAAGCACTGAAGGCAAATTAAGCAGGTATCTCAACGGCACAAGCTTTTTGCCTTTTTGAAATAAAATTATTGTAAGCCATGGAAATCATTGAATTCAACACCTTATTAATTTGTTATAGTATTGATTTCAATTTACATTTACAACAGGAATTTTTATGTAAAGTACACCTGGGCTGTGTGATATTATTTATCTAAACCTGATGGTTTATAATATGTTGTTTTGGTTTATTTTTTATTCATAACTGTAAAAAACACTGTCAATTAATATCTTTCCTGAAAAATTTAACTGGAAATACGACCTGATTCAAAATAAAATGATTAAAACAGAAAACATTACAAAATCTTTTGGCGATTTAAAAGTTCTGAAAGGAATTGATTTGGAAATAAATAAAGGAGAGGTGATTTCTATTGTCGGGGCCAGCGGTGCCGGTAAAACTACATTTCTGCAAATTATGGGGACACTTAGCATTCCCGATACCGGAAAAATTATTCTTAACGGAACCGATGTACTTAACATAGGACAAAAGCAGTTATCAAAATTCCGGAATCAAAACATTGGCTTTGTATTTCAGTTTCATCATCTCTTGCCTGAATTTACTGCTTTGGAAAATGTTTGTATTCCCGGATTCATAGCCCGTGAGGCAAAAACACAGGTTGAAAAAAGAGCTTTCGAACTTTTGAGTTTCTTAGGCCTTGAGGAGAGAACCAATCATAAACCCTCGGAATTGTCGGGGGGTGAACAGCAAAGAGTTGCGGTTGCCCGAGCGCTTATGAACCGGCCTTCGGTAATTTTTGCCGATGAACCTTCGGGCAATCTCGATTCTAAAAACAAACAAGAATTACACGATCTTTTTTTCAGGCTCAGGGCAGAATTAAATCAAACCATAGTTATTGTAACTCACGATAAAGACCTTGCGAAAATGGCCGACCGATGCCTCACAATGCATGACGGGAAAATTGTTAATTAACCAATTGGAATATGCAATTCCCTTCAGATATTGAACTTAAAGAATTTCTTGAAGAGAAGGCACGGCTGTATAACACACCTCGTTTTATAGAATCAGACCCGGTACTTGTTCCTCACCTTTTCTCTGAAAAAGAAGATATTGAAATTTCTGCATTCCTGGCGGCCACAATTGCCTGGGGTAAGCGCAAATCAATTATAAAAAACGCACTGTTGCTTATTAAGCTTATGGATAACGCTCCCTACAGGTTTATAGGGGAATTTGAAGAAAGCGATCTAAAAGTATTCAGGCATTTTGTACATCGTACATTTCAGCCACAGGATTGCAAATTTTTTATGCTGGCACTTCAGTACGTTTACAGAAATTATAAGGGACTTGGAGGCTTTTTTCAAGACAGTTTTTCCGAAACACAAAGTCTTGAGAAAACTATTATGGAATTCAGAAGGGTGTTTTTTGAAATTCCGCATTTATCAAGAACTCAAAAACATATTTCTGATATATCAAAAGGTGCAACTGCAAAAAGACTAAACCTTTTTCTGCGTTGGATGGTGAGAAAAGATAATGCCGGGGTAGATTTTGGATTATGGGATAAAATTCCCATGTCGGCCCTGTTCCTTCCTTTAGATGTTCATACTGCCTCAGTGGCTCGAAAATTAGGGCTGCTGGAAAGACCACAAAACAACTGGAAGGCTGTAGTGGAAATTACCGGTAAACTCAGACAGTTCGACAATAATGATCCTGTAAAATATGATTATGCCTTGTTTGGACTGGGAATCTTTGAAAAGTTTTAGTTATGCCTGTTAAAACATTCAAATTCAAGCAATTTAATTTATTGCAAAACGACAGAGTTTTTAAGCTTGGAACTGACGGCGTTCTTTTAGGTGCATGGACGGATGCCAATGAAATTGAACGGATACTTGATATTGGCACAGGCTCCGGTCTTTTAGCCCTGATGCTTGCACAAAAAACAAAAAAACCGATTATAGATGCCGTAGAAGTACAGGAAGAGTCGTGCAGGATTGCCGCTGCCAATTTCGCAAACAGCCTGTGGGCGAACCGGATTAGTCTCTTTAATTTAAAATTTCAGGAATTTGTCAGGCTGACAAATAACCGCTACGATTTGATTATTACTAATCCTCCTTTTTTTATTAATTCGCTGAAAAGCGCCAATACAGAGAAGTCTATTTCAAAACATGCTTACGGACTGGGTATGGAAGAAATAATCGAAGGGGTTTGCAGCCTGCTTACTCCTCACGGAAGATTTTCAATTATTTACCCGTGCAACGAAGCAGAAATATTTCTGAAGCTTGCTTTTGAACGCAGTCTGTTTTGCATAAGAAAACTACTGGTAAAACCATCGCCTTTGAAAAAACATGTGAGAACACTTATGGAATTCGGATTTGAAAATAGTGATTGCGCCATTGATGAAATTACAATCGAAAATGGTACAAGGCATCACTATTCCAATGAATATAAAAATCTGACAGGCGATTTTTATTTATATTTTCTCCATTAAATATTTCTTTACCCCTGTTAAGTATTTGAACTAAAACCTGAAGCCTGATACTAATCATTCTACAGTGAATTTTTATTGATTACTTTCGGTCTTTGAATTTGACCTGCAATATATTTTTGAAATTACCCTTTTGCTGAAAGGAATAATCAAAATCATTGCAGGCAGGTTATTACAAACAATTAATTTTAATTTTATAATGAAAAGGGTTTTAATACTTGGTGCGGGAATGGTTGGTAAGCCGTTGGTAACCTACCTTTTAAGCAAGGGAATTCACCTTACAGTTGCTGATTGTATAAAATCAAAGGCTGAATCCATGATATCGGGGCATAAAAATGGAACTGCAGTTGAATGGACAGTGGAAGATGAATCCGCATTGACCAAAATGGTTACCAATCACGATTTGACTGTGAGTCTTTTGCCCTATACATATCATTTGCTTGTGGCAAAATACTGCATCAGGCACCGGAAGAACATGATTACTACTTCGTATGTTAAACCCGAAATGCGCGCCCTTGATTCCGTTGCCAAAGAAGCCGGGATAATAATTCTTAACGAATTGGGTCTTGATCCGGGTATTGATCACATGTCGGCAATGAGAATTATTGACCATGTTAAAAGTAAAGGAGGTAAAATTCATGAGTTTTATTCAATTTGCGGAGCACTGCCTGCTCCCGAAGTTGCGGCACATAATCCGTTCAGGTATAAGTTTTCATGGAGTCCAAAGGGCGTGGTTATGGCCGGAAACAACGATGCAAAATATCTGAAGAATGGCAAAATTATTAATATTCCTACTGAGGACTTATTTAAGAATCCTCTTTCGGTCGAATTTCCCGGGGTGGGTAAACTGGAGATTTATCCCAACAGGGACTCATTGCCATATATTGATTTATACGGAATTCGGGAAACCAAAACCATAATGCGTGGAACTTTCCGTTACAAGGGATGGTGCGAAACACTCGATGCCATTAAAAGGTGCAAACTTATTTCCAACGGCAAGCATGACTTTACAGGCATGACATACGCGGGATTCGTTGCCATGATGATTGGAGCGAAAAGCGAAGAAAATATCAGGCAGGAGGTTGCAAGCTATCTTGGTATTGGCATAGATGCACATGCGCTTCATTCAATGGAGTGGCTGGGGCTGTTTGATAATAAACCCATGGAAAGGGCAGAGGATACAGCCTTTGAAATTACTTCCGGATTGATGATAGAAAAAATGATGCTTGGAGAAAATGAACGTGACATGGTTGTAATGCAGCATATATTTACGGCAATATATCCCGGTGGTGAAAAGGAGGTCATAAGGTCAAGTATGCTTGATTTTGGAACCCCTGCAACCGATACCTCTGTTGCAAGAACCGTAGCCTTGCCCGCGGCTATAGCTGTTGAAATGATACTGGAAGGCAAAATTTACGCCAAAGGAGTACATATTCCGGTAATACCCGAAATTTACAATCCTGTTTTAGAACAGCTTGAAACAATGAATATTAAGATGTTTGAGGAATTTGGCCTGCCCTTGAGTGAGGCTTTTGGATAATTACTTTCACTTCTGTCCAGTTAAATTTTAATATAATTACGAAGATTCAATTAAAATCTGTTTTAACAGAACGCCGTTTATTAACGAGGGCTTATTTCCGCCGTTGGAAAATTCTATTCAGCGGCGGCATTTTTTACTTTTTTTTGCTGCAGAAAAAAAGTAAACGCCCGTACGGCTTGAGCGCTTGAACAAGGAGAAGAATTTTTGCCGGACAATAGTGACAATTAATTACTAATGTCAGGTTAAATTTTAAAAAAAATTATAAACTCTCCTTATTGGTGTGGGTTATTTCCGCCTCAGGAAATTCGCTGCAGCGGCGGCATTTTTTTTTACTTTTTTTTGCTGTAGAAAAAAAGTAAAAGCCGTGCTGCTTGAGCACATGAACAAATAGAGAATTTTTGTCGCGCACTATTGATTTCTAATCGTTAAAACAAGGATTATTTAAAATAGATTTTTTCTCTCTCGGAAATAACAATACAAAAAACGATCAGCAGTAGTGAAGCTGTATAAAATCAGGTTATAACAATTTTTCTATTAAGATTACAATATTTTAAAAAAACCAAAGTTAAAACTTAGATAATCGTATCATTGTTATACAATCTATTTTCATCATTTTATCTGTTGCATTTTTGAAAATTTGTGAGTCGTCGGTAAATACTAAAAATTCATTAACTTTGCCAATAAATTTTGCACATGGTTAAAAAAAAATCCGAAGAAGATAAAATATTACTAAACAACATCATAGAAGGAATTTTAAAAAACAAAGGAAAGAAAATTACTATCATTAATCTTGGGAAATTAGAGAATGCCATCTGCCAGTATTTTGTGATTTGTTCAGGAGATTCGAATACTCAGGTTAGAAGCATAGGCGATTCAGTGATATATACGGTTAAAGAAAATACCGGAACCAGGCCTTTCCATAGCGAAGGTATTGAAAATGCCCAATGGGTTTTAATTGATTTTGGTTCGGTTGTTGTGCATATTTTTCAAAATGCCTACAGGGATTTTTACAAACTCGAAGACCTTTGGGCTGACGGTAAGATTAGTCACATAACGGAAGAATAGAAATTCAGAAAAAATGAACGAAAATAAACAAAATAACAAATCAGGAAATAAGCCGGATAGTTCCGATACAGGCAATAAAAATAAACCAAAATTCAATTATTACTGGATCTATGGAATATTAGCAATTGCATTAATTGCTCTTCAGTTTATGAATCTGAGAGAAAAGCCCAAGGATACTAATTATCGGGAATTTAACACTATGATAATTGCCGGGGATATTGAAAAGGTTGAGATAGTTAACGAAAAGAAAGCCCGGATTTTTATTAAGCAGGACCGATTGGGCGATTCAATGCATATAGGTCTTTTCGATAAGCGGGTTGGCGCTCCTGCCCAGGCTGGTCCGCATTATATTTTTGATATAGGGACGATTGAGGTCTTTGAAGGTCGATTGAGGGAGATGAAAGAAAACGCCGGGATTACTGAAGAAATAAGCATTATGTATGTAACCGAAAGAGATGTTATGGGCGCAGTGCTTGGTTGGGTGTTACCTCTCTTAATTCTGGTGGCCATTTGGCTTTTTATTTTCAGAAGGATGAGTTCTGCTGCCGGAGGAGGTGCAGGGAATATTTTCAATGTTGGAAAATCGAAGGCAAAAATGTTTGACAGAGAATCGAATATAAAAACCGATTTCAAAGATGTTGCCGGTCTTGAAGAAGCCAAAATGGAAGTGAAGGAAATTGTTGATTTTCTGAAAAATGCACAAAAATACACACAATTGGGTGGGAAAATTCCCAAGGGAGTTTTGCTGGTAGGTCCTCCCGGAACCGGAAAAACATTACTTGCAAAGGCCGTTGCCGGAGAAGCAAATGTTCCTTTCTTTTCCATTTCAGGTTCCGATTTTGTGGAGATGTTTGTTGGAGTAGGTGCATCCCGTGTAAGAGATTTGTTCAAGCAGGCCAAAGAAAAAGCGCCCTGTATTGTTTTTATTGACGAAATTGATGCAGTTGGACGTGCACGCGGGAAAAACCCTGGTATTAGCGCTAACGATGAACGTGAAAATACACTTAACCAATTACTTACCGAAATGGATGGTTTTGAGCCTAACCTTGGAGTAATTGTTTTGGCAGCAACCAACAGAGCCGATGTATTGGATAGGGCCTTATTGCGCGCCGGCAGGTTCGATAGGCAAATTTATGTTGAATTACCCGATTTGAATGAAAGGCGGGAAATCTTTGCTGTTCACCTTAAACCACTTAAACTCGACGAAAATCTTGATCTTGATTTTCTTGCCAAGCAAACCCCTGGTTTTTCCGGGGCCGATATTGCTAACGTATGCAACGAAGCAGCTCTTATTGCTGCAAGGAAAGAAAAAAAGAAGGTTGATAAGCAAGACTTTTATGATGCAATCGATCGTATAGTGGGTGGACTTGAAAGAAAAAATAAGATAGTTTCACTTATCGAAAAGAAAACAATTGCTTTTCACGAAGCCGGCCATGCAACAGTAAGTTGGTTTTTAGAACACGCAAATCCCCTTGTGAAAGTTACTATTATTCCCAGAGGCAAAGCTCTTGGTGCCGCATGGTACCTTCCCGAAGAAAGACAAATTACCACTACCGAACAGTTATTTGATGAAATGGCTGTTGCTCTTGGAGGTAGGGCCTCCGAAGAAATTAATTTCGGGCGAATCACCACAGGTGCACTTAACGATTTGGAAAGGTCAACTAAAATGGCCTATGCTATGGTCGCTTATTTTGGCATGAGTCCAAAGCTGGGCAACCGAAGTTTTTTTGATTCTTCTGGACAATCAGAATATTCTTTTACTAAACCGTATAGTGATAAAACAGCCGAATTAATTGATCAGGAAGTGAATGAACTTATTTCATCCGCATATAACCGTGCAAAAGAAATTCTGAAAAAGTACACTAAAGGTTTAAATCAATTAGCCAATTTATTGCTTGAAAAGGAAGTGATTTTTAGCGAAGACCTTGAGAAAATTTTTGGTAATAGAAAATATCCTGTCACGGAGTATTATAAGTCTAAAATTTCTTCTGAAAAAAATAGCGGCGAAACGGATATAAAGCCTGTAACGAAAGTAAAAAAACCAAGAGAAAGAAAATCTGAAGCGTAATTCCTGACTTGTAATATGCTTATTAAACATTGTAATGCTTTGAAATGCAATTTGAAATATTATAATGAAAGTTAAAGTAAGGTACTATAAAAATGAGGATGTAAATTCAAATGGTAAAGTGCCAAGGAAGGGATTAACTGTTACTGGAAAATAATGATTTTTTGAAGAGAATAGAATTTTTTTAAAATAAATCTGATTATAAATTTTAGTTTTGAAAGAGTTTTATAAAAGAACTTTAACCGGCGCCATACTTTTAGTTTTTCTGTATGGTGCTATTTTTACCGGCCCTATAACTTTTTTTGTTTTTGCTTCAATTCTGAATCTTTTAGGAATATGGGAGTTTTATGAATTAATAAAAAAATCGGAATACAAACCTCAGAAAATTTCTGGCTTCATTGCTGGGTTTTTTACAGTTGCTATATTTTTTCTCGTAGCATCGGGCTTAGCCGAATATAGAATTTTATTTATTTTATTACCCTTAATGTTCCATGCTTTTATTATTGAATTGTTCAGAAAATCTGCTACTCCTATTTTCAATTTGGGTTTAACTCTGTTTGCAGTATTATATATTTCTGTCCCAATTGGCGTATTGGGTTTCATGGCCTTTTTACCTGCCGAAATTGGCACTGCTTACAGTCCATGGATAATCGGAGCATATTTCCTTCTTTTAATGGTTAATGATACAGCGGCATACCTTGTTGGCGTGACATGCGGTAAAAAAAGACTGTTTGAAAGGATTTCACCAAAAAAATCAATTGAGGGGGCTATCGGAGGATTAATTTTTACTCTGCTGCTTTCCTTGGGTATTTCAATGTATTTGCCGAATTTTGGAATTGGAATAACAGAATGGTTATTAGTAGGCTTAATTATTGTTATTTTTGGTAACTTTGGCGATCTTGTTGAATCGATGTTTAAAAGAAGTTTAAATGTTAAGCACTCCGGAGCTATTTTACCCGGCCACGGGGGAGTCCTTGATCGATTTGATGCAATGTTTATATCTGCACCATTTGTTTTAGCAGTACTTAGAATAATTATTCTGAATTAATAATAAAATATCTCTGTAACCATTTAGTGTTGTTCTTAAAATAGAATAATATAATTGACAAAAAACACGGTAATAAATGAAAATTCGATTTGATTTTATTCACAAAGAAGGTAAAAAAATTCTTGCTGGGGTCTTTTTAGTTTTAGTAATATTAATTACATTAATTTACTTTACAGTTGGTAGTGTACATCTTTTGTTTCAAATACTTGTCATTGCATCTTTAATTTTTTATTTGTTTCTACTGTGGTTTTTCCGTAAACCAAATAGACCCGTAGTACCTGACGACAGTATAATAATTGCACCTGCCGACGGCAAAATTGTCGCTATTGAAGAAGTATATGAACCTGAGTATTTTGAAGACAAGAGATTGCAGGTTTCTATTTTTATGTCGCCCTTTAATGTTCATGTAAACCGTTTTCCTGTGAGTGGTAAAGTGAAATATGTAAAATACCATAAAGGAAACTACCTTGTTGCCTGGCACCCCAAGTCATCTGAACTGAACGAAAGAACTACCCTTGTAGTTGAAAATAGCAGCGGAGCCGAAATACTTATCCGGCAGATAGCCGGTGCTGTGGCACGCAGGATTGTTTACTATCCCTGCGAGGGAGATTCTGTTACTCAAGGCGATGATTTTGGATTTATTAAATTCGGTTCAAGAGTCGATTTGTTTCTTCCTGTTGACAGTATAGATTTACAAATTTCATTAAACCAGAAAGTAAAAGGAAATCAAACGATTATCGCAAAAAATAAGAAATAAAGACTCCGAGGTCTTAAATTTTAAAGATTTTTAACAAACATATTTAATTTTACTACATATATTTGACAAAATAAACTTAACATTTAATTTATGAAAAAATTTCTATTGTTATTGGCTATTGCGGCCTTTGTCGGAGTAAATAATTCTTCTGCAGTTGAATTTGTTGAAGAAACTGTTGCCATTGAGGTTCAAAATGAAACTCCTCCTCAAACAAAACAAGAAGGCAAGAAAGCAGATTGTGCTGCAAAATGTGCAGATAAAGAAAAAAAGGAAGGCAAGAAAGCAGATTGTTCTCATGCCGGCGAAGCAAAAGCCAAAACTGATTGTGCTGCAAAATGTGCTTCCAAAGAAAAAGTTAAAACTGAAGGCGAAGCTCCAAAAACAGTTACTAAAAGAGCAGGAGAGATTAAATAAATTATTAATTCGTTTAGACCGTCCCAAATTTTGAGACGGTTTTTTTATATCTGTTTATTTAAAATCAGTAGAGCAATTATTTCTGTAGTTCACTGCCAAAAATTAATTGCCCTGAGTATTTAGGAAAGTTAAATTGTTAAATTTGCATTTTAAACAAGTTTTAAATTTAAATAAATCTGACTATGAAAGAACCTGATAAGCAAGTACTTGAGCTGACGCCTGATGTAAAGTGGATTGGAATTCTTGATTACGATATCGTTTCATTTGATATTGTAATGGAAACTGAATTTGGTACCACATACAATTCATATTTTATCAATGCTGATAAAAAAACTATTATCGAAACATCAAAAGCAAAGTTTCTAAATACTTATCTTGACAAAGTTTATCAGGTGACTGATCCCTCTGAAATTGAATACATAGTATTAAATCATACCGAGCCTGACCATAGTGGTAACCTTCCCGCCCTTTTGAAACTTGCTCCCAAAGCCATAGTTGTAGGTTCAGGTAATGCTATCAGATATCTTGAAGACATGGTTGGTTTTGATTTCCAATCGCTGAAGGTCAAGGACGGTGATGTGCTCGATCTTGGAAACAAAAAATTGCAATTTATCGGAGCCCCTAACCTTCATTGGCCCGACAGTATGTACACTTACCTTGTTGAAGATAAAGTGTTGTTTACATGCGATTCATTCGGCGCCCATTTTTGTACACAAGAAATGTTTGACGATTTGGTAGGTAATTATGATGACGCTTTCAAATATTATTTTGATGTTATTCTTAGGCCATTCAGTAAGTTTATGCTGAAGGCTATTGAAAAAATACGTCCGCTTGATATTCAAATTATCGGAACGGGACATGGCCCAATCCTTCGCAGCAATTGGAAGAAATACGTTGACTTGTCAGAAAAATATTCAAAAGAATACCTGTCAGACTCCAAAAGTGATATGAATCGAATTCTTATTACTTACGTATCGGCATATGGTTATACGGGTGAAATGGCAAAGCATATTGCCAGTGGAATTAATGAGGCAGGCAAAGCAATTGAAGTTGAAATTGCGGATATTGAGAAAATGTCGCTTGGCGACATGGAATCAAAAGTGGTATGGGCAAACTCTATTCTCGTAGGTTCTCCAACAATAAATCAGAATACCTTATTGCCAGTTTACAAACTGTTTGCTGTTATGAATCCTATTCGCGAAAGGGGGAAAATTGCTGCTTCCTTCGGATCTTATGGTTGGAGCGGCGAAGCTGTTAAACTTATCGAGGATAATCTTAAAAACTTGAAATTTAACGTGATGGAGGGCGGCCTTGCATTAAAGTTTTATCCGCACGAAAACAAAGTTCAGGAATTAAAAGAATTTGGCCGCAAGTTTGCTGCCGAGGTTTTGAAAAACTCAAATTAGTTTGCTGGTTGTGTGAGAAAACGGGGGAGGGTAATAATTTTTGATATTTAGATTCACTACCATCCGGTTAATTTTTGATAAAATTCTTAAAGATTTCAAATAACTCAATCTTAGTAGAAAGTCGTTTATCGGGGGGGGTATTTCCGCCTCAGGAAACTCGCTGCAGCGGCGGCATTTTTTGTTTACTTTTTTTGCTGTAGAAAAAAAGTAACAGCCCGTGCGGCTTGAGTACTTGAACAAATTGAGAATTTTTTGTCGGAAACTATTGTAAATTTATACGGGCAGCAAAAAGTATCCTATTCGTCGTTTATAAAAACGGAGCTTAAAATTAATTGAAGAGATTTTAATTTTTATTAATACGGCAAGCAGCAATGCGGTTGCTCATGTCAGGGCAGGTATGCCGCCGTTGTTCAAATATTTAATTCCATGGTTTTAGTTTTGCGGGAGAGTGGGCGTTAATAAGCGCCCTTGCGAGTACCAGTGAGGAATCAATTACAGGGAAACCCTGAAAATTATTATCGGTATAAACTAATGATAATTCTGTACAGCCAAGAACTATAAGTTCTGCACCCGCTTTTATAAGCGAATTAATTGCATCGCTAAGAATTTTAACAGTTTCTTCAGGAATTGTAAGTGAATTGGATTTTACACCAAAAATTGGATGATAAATTGCCTTATGTAATTTCTCCTGCTTTTTTTCGGCTAAATAAATGGTTTCAAGTCTGTATTTATTAAGAATATCATAAAGCCGTGTCTTGCAGGTTCCTGTAGTTCCAAGTATTCCAACTTTTTTTTGTTCCGGGAAATGAGTTTTTATAAAACTTCCAACTTCCTCTATCATATGAAATAACTTAAGTTGTGTTTTACGGTTTTCCAATCCGGTTTTTATAACATTAAATATTTGGGGAGCATGGGCCGAATTGCAGGCCAGTGCAGCATATGAGACCCCAATTAATTCCATATCCATTAAAATACGCATTATGCCTGTTGCAGGGTTAGTATTTATCTTTCCCAGTATAAATTCGGTTCGATCAGGGATGTTTTCGGGTAATGAAAAGAGAATCTGGGGTAAATGTTCCTGATCGTTAAGGGCTAAGGTTTGACTTATTATATTTTTAGCAAGGGTTATCCCGGCAACAGGACCCATACCCCCGACAATACCTATTATCCCTTTGTTCATTATTAATTGGGTTTGTACATTTGATGCTTTTTTAAAAATTCGGTAACTCTTAACAGAGAAATGGCATAGGCCTTATTACCATCACGCCCTTCCACATCTTCTGCCATGAAAAGGGAGTTGTAAATGGCTTCCTGCGTGGCTTCCACAACGGCCTGAAACAGTCCATCCATAGCGTTGTTGTTTAGTAATGCCGGTAAATTGTTTGGCAGTAGCAGACCTGTGTGCGGTATCCGGTAGGCTGTTGAAAAAGCAATTGCAAAATCGCCTGAAGAATTGGACATATACGGGGTTGTTTTTCCCATCCCAATAAACGATCGGCGGGCAAGTCTTTCAAGATTCCGGGAATCTAATGGTGCATCAGTTGCTATAATGATCATGCAGGAGCCATCAATTTCTTTCTTTATTTCTTCCTTAGGGCTTTCTTCTTTAAAAGGAATTCCATTAATAATTAGCTGTTTGCCGAAATTTGACTGAACCAGAATACCCACTGTATAACTGATGCCATTAACAGGCGGTGTAATTCTTGAAGCAGTTCCAATACCAGATTTAAAACCCATAGACGTAGTTCCGGTCCCGGCTCCCACGCTGCCTTCTTTTACAATGCCGGTTGTTGCCCCTTTTATAGCTGCCAAAACATGCGAAGCCTTAATATGCTGTCCGCGAATATCGTTAAGAAAGCCATCGTTTGTCTCACCTACAACGGCATTTACCGATCGTACATTTTCATTATCTTCAAGGTACAAGGAATATTTTATCACCGCATCAACTGCAGTGCCTACGTTCAAAGTGTTGGTGAGAATAATTGGGGTTTCAATATTCCCCAGTTCTTTTACCTGCAAATATCCGGCAAGTTTACCAAAACCATTAAAGCAGTATATTGCGGCGGGAA
>BBPF01002358.1_pt1 | contig 13023 bp, 11 predicted proteins | sample 1343921 | NCBI WGS metagenome assembly BBPF01 (sample SAMD00019090, study PRJDB2971) | groundwater metagenome | isolation source: The Cedars highly-alkaline
AAACGAGTTCACTGCTTGTAATCTAAGTCAGTTGTTCTTGCTTTTTACCTGGCGGGAAGATGCTTTAACGGATTCTGATGCGCCCCATTAAAAATCATTTCCAGATGCAGGTGAGGGCCGGTGGCATTACCGGTGCGTCCTACTGTAGCAATTTTCTGCCCGGTTTCAACTTCTTGTCCGGCCGCCACAAAAATACGGGACGAATGTCCATAGACAGATACCCAGCCATCTTCGTGCTCAATTCGCACCATCTTGCCAAAGCCTGGCCACCAACCTGCCTCAGTTACCGTACCGGCAGCAATCGCTAAAATTGGGGTGCCAACTACGGCGGCAATATCTATGCCGTAATGAAAGCTACCCCATCGCGGACCAAATCCGGAGGAAATCTGTCCGCTGGTGGGCCAGAGAAACGCTGTCCTCGAATCTTTGCGTGACGCCAGCAGTGTGGCGCTGCGTTGCGATAAAGTTGACGTGGTAGCCACAACTCCGGGAATGATCAACCTTCGCCCCACCATCATCCGGCGCGGGTCAGTTATATTGTTGGCTCGCAAAATACTCTCCATCCCGACTTGAAAGCGACGGGAAAGATCCCATACCGTCTCTCCCCGCCGCAGTGTATGAGTGACTTTTGTCAAGCCGGCTTGCTCGGACGGACTCTCCATAAGCAAATTTAGGATTTGTCGTTCCCGGATAAAGTGACGATTGGTCAGATTGTTAATCCTCATCAGATATTCCACGCTTGTACCGTATTTCCGTGCAATGAAACCAAGCGTTTCACCGCGGCGCACTTGGTGGCGCAACACGGCTGCTTCAGTCCTTTGCTGCCTCTGTGTCTGCAGATTATTTAACTGCTGGATGTATACCGGACGAAAAGTTGACCCGGACGGCGTTTGCGTTAATACGTCCGCAAGGACTTTGTTTGGATTTGCGCACACTGTCTGTGGCAACAAGAGCAAGAGAAAAACGGTTAAAATAGGCACCAAGCTTTTTTTCATAATGTCACCTCTGTACGTAAAAACGTTGTGTTTCCACAACGTTTAAAAGCAGATGCACTAAGTTATACCCTTCCCGCTTGAATTTATACCTCTACCGCTTAACTTTCCCCCCTAAGCCTCACTCTTACCTGACCCTGGGATTCTGTTTACACCCTGCCTTCCGTGCCACAAAACGGGGCTTTCTGTCCAAAATATGGGTGGCGTATATGTTGCGAATAGTCCCGGTTAAACCACGCATAACTAGAGAATGGGTTTCCGCCGTCCGCCCGCGGTAACGCACGCCCTGCAGCATATCGCCGTCTGTAATTCCTGTTGCGGCAAAAAAAATATCATCCCCTAATACCAGATCATCAAGCAGAAGCAGTTTGGCCGGATCCAAAATCATCTTGCTCACCCGTGCCGTTTCCTCTTCTCCTTCCGGTTTTAGGCGCGCCTGCATCTCGCCTCCTAGACATTTTAGCGCAACAGCAGCAATTACACCTTCGGGCGCTCCGCCGGTTCCAAATAAAATATCGACTCCGGTATTGTCAATGGCGGTGGCAATAGCGGCTGACACGTCCCCGTCGCTGATTAGTTTAACGCGGGCGCCGGCAGCACGGATCTCTTTAATGATTTTTGCATGTCGTGGCCGATCGAGAATTATGGCAGTTAAATCCTGCACTTCTCTTTCCAAGGCATTAGCAACGGCTTGTAAATTTTCCAGTACGGGAGCATCCAAGTTAATGCACCCTTTGGCACGCGGCCCCACCGCAATTTTCTCCATATAAATGTCCGGAGCATGCAGAAGGCAGCCTCTTGGTGCCACCGCAACAACAGAGAGGGCATTAGGCAAGCCTTTGGCAACCAGATTAGTTCCCTCAAGCGGATCTACCGCCACATCTACATTAGGCTCAGTACCGGTGCCGACTTTTTCACCGATATAAAGCATGGGAGCTTCATCCATTTCCCCCTCGCCAATTACCACTATGCCATCAATATCTACAGTATCAAAAACATTTCTCATTGCGTCTACGGCAGCTTGATCTGCAGCCTCTTTGTCGCCGCGGCCCATTAAACGCCCGGCGGCTAACGCGGCAGCTTCTGTTATGCGCACAAATTCCAGCGCCAACTCTCTCTCCAAATGTCTCCCCCCACAAGATATGGAATGTCAAAAATTAACGTACTATATATTATTTTGATTTGCGCCGGACCAATCAGCCAAAAAGCGTTCAATGCCTAAATCTGTCATCGGATGCTTGAACATCTGGCTAAGGACACTAAAGGGGAGCGTGGCAATCTGAGCCCCCGCCCGCGCCACTTCGATCACATGCAGCGGATGGCGGATGCTAGCGGCAATTACTTCGCTTTTTAAAGCATAGTCTCGGAAAATCCCGCAAATATCTGCTACTAACCCGACGCCGCTATAGCCTAAATCATCCAGTCTGCCCAAGAATGGACTGAGATACGCAGCGCCTGCTTTAGCAGCCAAAAGTGCTTGATTAGTAGAAAAAACCAACGTCACATTGCAGCGAATCTCCTTTTTCCTCAACGCCACCACAGCCTGCAGACCGTTTGGCGTCATTGGCACTTTAATTACCACCTGAGGAGCAATCGCCGCCAGTTCCTCTGCTTCACGCACCATTTCCGCGGTAGTGGTAGCAATCACTTCCGCAGAAACTGGTCCAGATACAAGCCGGCAGATCTCTACAAGTAACTTCTTAAAATCTTTACCTTCTTTTACTACCAGCGTCGGATTTGTAGTAACTCCGTCAATAACACCCCAAGCCAGCGACTGTTCAATTTCCTGCAAATTTGCTGTATCTAGAAACAATTTCACGCTAAGTTCACTCCCCCGCCTTGCCGGAACAACCAAACAACCGCATTTTTTCCCTGACAATCATCTTTATTTCTTCCTTTGCCGGACCAAGGATTTTACGCGGGTCATATTCTTCCTGCTTGTTCTGTAGCACCTGCCGCACACCACGGGCAAAAGCCTGACGAAGTTCAGTATCTATATTAATTTTACAGACACCTAGCGCAATCGCTTTACGAATGCTCTCCGCTGGCACACCGGAAGCTCCGTGCAAAACAATCGGCACATCTACGCTTCTGTTTATACTCTCCAGCCTGACAAAATCCAATTGCGGTTCCCCTTTATAGGGACCATGGGCTGTGCCGATAGCGACAGCCAGTGCATCGACCCTCGATTCACTGACAAAGCGTTCTGCTTCGTCTGGGTCAGTAAACAGTGCATCCTGCTCATCGACCGAAATATCATCCTCAGTGCCGCCAATCTTACCAAGTTCACCTTCCACCGAGGCTCCCATGGCATGGGCCACATCAGCCACCTTACGTGTGGCAGCAATGTTTTCAGCCAGAGAATAGCTTGAACCGTCAAACATCACCGAGGTAAAACCATGCTTCAGGCAAAGCATGGTTTGTGCGAAGCTGGTACCGTGATCCAAATGAAGCACAACAGGAATAGAGGAAGTCTCCACCGCCGCCCGAACCATGGCGACTATATACTGGATCCCGGCATATTTTAAGGCACCCTGGCTGGCCTGCAAGATGACCGGTGATTTTTCTTCCTCTGCCACCTCGACAATGGCTTGGATAATTTCCATGTTATTAGTATTAAAGGCACCCACCGCATAGGCGCCCCGATCTGCAGCCGACAAGACTTCCTGCAGTGTCGCAAAAGGCATCTTTGCTCATCCTCCCCTTATCGTCTATCTATTAGGCAATCTCTGCCTGAAGCTTAGCAGCAATCAAACCTTTAATTTCTTCGATGTCAAAAGGTTTGGAAATATAGCCTGCTGCCCCCCGGCGACAGGCTTCCTTTAATGCTTCCAATTCTTCGTAAGCCGTCATAATCAACACAATAGTTTGCGGGCGAACTTTTTTTAAAAGCGTCAAGGTTTCCAGCCCATCCATTCCTGACATCTTCATATCCAAAAGAATTAAGTCAACCGGATGCTCCTTGAGAAGTTCCAGTGCTTCTTTGCCACCGGCAGCAGTTAATACCTGATACCCGTCGTCCTGCAGCACTTCACAAAGAAGCTTGCGGATTCCAAAACGGTCATCTACCACCATAATTTTTCTATGCAAGCACCCCCCCCCGAGCAAACCGTATAAATACTTCGAAGACACTTATTCTCTACGGGGAGGCGCTTTCCTCTTTTGACAGCCTTTTTTTTCCAGCAGAAAACTCACCGGCTAGCGCATTCGAAACAACATGGGTACACCCTCCTTTCGGATAAAAAATGCGGCTTCACCTGCAAAAAGCATAAAGCATCTTTTTAATAATTTCTCCTTGCCTAAGAAGCATTATGCACAACTTCAACATTAAAGAAAAAAGCCTGATATAATTTCCTTAGTCATAAAGATTCCCACCTACGCTTCGCTTAGAGGTGGGTCTTAACCCAAAAGAAAAACCAAGATCAAAACAGTCAAAAAGAGGGCCAGCGGCCCTCTTTTTGACTGTTTCACAGGTTACTCGGCTATTACTGCATCAACCGGACATACTTCCACGCATGCACCACAATCGTTACATGTTTCGGCGTCAATTACATACTTATCATCGCCCTCGGAAATAGCGTTCACCGGACACTCTGGTTCGCATAAACCACAGGAAATACATTCATCGTTGATCACATGTGTCATAATTTAGACCCTCCTTTCCTAAACAAAAGTTATACAATTAGTTTTTATCACATCAGCTACAAAATTGCAACAGCTTACACCAATTATCATTTTTCTTTCTGTTCTACCCATCTATTCTGACCATGCTGGAATTATTCTCCTTAGCAATCACGGCTACGGCTGTAAACAAGGCTTGCGCCAATAAAGTCACGAAAAAGCGGATGAGCCCTATTTGGTCTTGACTTAAACTCAGGATGAAACTGACTTGCCACAAACCAAGGGTGTTCGCAAATTTCCACAACTTCCACTAGGCGGCCGTCGGGAGATGTCCCAGCCATCACCAACCCTTGTTTTACAAAGCGCTCTCGGAATACATTGTTTAATTCATAGCGGTGACGATGGCGTTCATAAATTATTTCTTCTTTGTATGCCGCATACGTAAAGGTGTTTTTTTCCACTTTGCAAGGATAGAGGCCAAGACGCATTGTGCCGCCTAGTTCCTCAATATCGCTCTGTTCCGGCAAAAGGTCTATTACCGGGTGAGTCGTGTCAGGATTAAACTCCGTAGAATGGGCATCATGCCACCCGCAGACATTACGCGCATACTCAATAACTGCACAGTGAACTCCTAAACAAATTCCAAAGAAAGGAATCTTATTTTCCCGAGCATGACGCACCGCAACAATTTTACCTTCAATCCCTCTATCTCCAAAGCCTCCCGGGACCAAAATCCCGTCTAGTCCGGCAAGCAACGCTTCGGCTCCTTGTTTTTCCACATCCTCCGCCTGAATCCAGCGGATATCTACAGCGCAGTCATTTTCAAAACCACCGTGTACCAGTGCCTCAGCCACACTAAGATATGCATCCCGCAAAGCCACATATTTTCCCACCAGCCCAATAACCACTTTGTTGCGAAGCGTTTTACTCCGTTCCACCAAAGCGCACCATTCACTGAGATCACAGCTTATATTAGCTAGCCCCAGTTTCTTCATAACAATTTCATCAAGACCCTCGGCATGCATTTTCAGGGGAACCTCGTAAATAAGCGCTGCGTCTGAATTTTCAATAACAGCCAAAGGATCAATGTCACAAAACAGAGCAATTTTATCTTTAATATCTTTAGAAAGAGCGTGTTCGGTGCGACAGACAATCATATCAGGCTGAATCCCGATTGAACGCAACTCTTTCACCGAATGCTGAGTAGGTTTAGTCTTTAGTTCTCCCGACTTAGTCAAATAGGGAATCAAAGTCACATGGATATACATTACATTCTCACGACCTATGTCGCCCTTCATCTGACGAATGGCTTCCAAAAAAGGTAAACTCTCAATATCTCCAACAGTGCCGCCGATTTCTGTAATCACCACATCTACTTCGCTCTGCTTAGCGGCCCGTTTAATCCGGCTTTTAATCTCATTGGTAATATGGGGGATAACTTGGATTGTCCCTCCTAAAAAATCCCCTTTCCTTTCTTTACTAATAACAGACCAATAAATCTTCCCGGTGGTAACGTTAGAGCTTTTAGTCAGATTAATATCAATAAAACGTTCGTAATGGCCCAAGTCGAGGTCAGTTTCAGCCCCGTCGTCCGTCACAAAAACTTCCCCGTGTTGGTAGGGACTCATCGTGCCGGGGTCAAAGTTAATATATGGATCAAACTTCTGAATCGTCACCTTAAGCCCTCTGCACTTTAACAGGCAACCTAGCGAAGCCGCCGTAATCCCCTTACCCAATGAGGAAACTACTCCGCCGGTAACAAAAATATATTTAGTGCTCATTGCACCCTACCCCTTTCAACCTCTCGCTTCTTTTACTCTTCATCTTGCTTTGCCAGACTTGCCCAGTGCCAGGTCTTCATTAAGCAAATGCCAGGATAATCTCCCGGATTACTTTAGCTGCCAGCATGGCCGTAATCCCGGCTGAGTCATAGACTGGGGTTACTTCCACCAAGTCCATCCCTACCACAGGCAGGTGGCGCAACAACGCCAGCGCCTCCAGCAGCTCCACTGAACTAATCCCCCCCGGTTCGGGTGTGCCCGTTCCCGGCGCAAACGCAGGATCAACCACGTCAATATCCAGAGAAAGGTAGACAGGTCGGTTGACTAGGAGAGGCATAGCCTCTTTGAGCGGTGCAAATACATGAAAAGGATAATAATGGGTATGCTCTCTCGCAAAGGCTTCTTCTTCGCGGGTAGCAGAACGAATACCAAACTGAAACAACTCCGCCCCCAGTTCCGTATAAACATGATACATCACCGAGGCGTGGGAATAGGGCTCTCCCAAATAATCTGTGCGCAAATCGGCATGAGCGTCAAAATGAAGCACAGCAAGTTTTGGGTAGTGTTTAACAGCGGCCCGCAGAGCGCCCAGGCTGACCAAGTGCTCTCCGCCTAAAAGAATCGGAAATTTTTTGGCTGCGAAGATGGTCTCAGTCGCGTCCTCAATCACAGCCAGAGAACGCGCTGTGTTTCCCATCGGCAAAGCTAAATCTCCTGCATCATAAAAACAAGCATCGCGTAAGTCCTTACCGGAATAAATGCTATATTCCTCTAAGCCGGGAGAAGCGGCTCTGATTGCCTGCGGACCGCTGCGAGAGCCGGGACGATGGGAAGCGGTATAGTCCATGGGGACTCCGAAAATTACTGCCCGGCTAGCTTGATAGTCGGTGCCGGCTGCCAGATATACGCTGCCGCACTCAGCTTTTTCAGGCATTTTGCTCATTTGCCCTTCTCTCCCACCAGTTCCTTAACAAAATTAGGCAAACAGAAAGCGCCTCGATGGACAGCAAAATTATAATATTTGGTGTTCACCGGCTCTTGCCGGCAATTTTCAGGTTCATAGCATTTGGAACCAACGGTAAAGCTCCACAATCCGCTAGGATAAGTGGGAATACTAGCCAAGTAAAGTTTAGTCAAAGGGAAGATGCGGCCGATACGGGCATAGACGTTTTCAATCAATTCGCAGTTAAAAAAAGGTGACTCAGTTTGCGCCACCAGCATACCATCTTTTTTCAGCGCTTTAAAAATGTCGGCATAAAATTCCTCCGCAAACAAACCGATAGCCGGGCCTACTGGGTCGGTGGAATCAACCAAAATCACATCGTATTTGCCAAGAGACAGTTTGACATGCCTTATGCCGTCAGCAACCAATACATTAACGCGAGGATCTGACAAAGCGCAGGAAATTTTAGGCAGAAATTTTTTTGAAGCTTCAATTACCGCTTCGTCAATTTCCACCAATGTAGCCGACTCCACTGCGGCATATTTAAGCACTTCACGAATAGTCCCGCCATCACCGCCGCCTACCACCAGCACTTTTTTCGGATTAGGATGAGCCTGCATAGCGATATGGGCAATCATTTCATGATAGACAAATTCATCTCTTTCGGTAGTTTGCACCGTACCGTCTAGTACCAGCATTTTCCCAAACTGCGCTGTCTCAAGCACAGCCAGCTGTTGAAACTCTGTTTTAAAGTTGCAAAGCGTCTCTTGCACTAAACAGGTCATGCCTAGATTGTTAGTCTGCTTTTCCGTGTACCAAAGTTCCATCTTATTTTTATCCCTTCTTTTCCCCTAAAATGTTAATACCAGAGTGCTACGGCGGCAAATGCGCAACCGATAGAATCCACGATATGTTCAACAGCACGAATTTCCGTTTTTACTAAGGGAATACCGCGATTCTCAAAAGCAGCTTTTAACATACCCGCAATTTTATCTTCCGCCTCCTGTTTACCACACATTCCGGCGAACTCCATAATCACGCCAAACGTATCTGCGGAAAAACCAACGCCCACAGCTGCAGCAATCTTCGTTCCCGGTTGATCGCAAACAATGGAGCCATAAGCGGTGGGAACGAGAGAGCCGGGAGGCAATTCCAGCGTTTGATCCTGCTCGGCGGAAGGCGGCAGAATACTACTGATTCGCACCAGATTAACATTGCCGATACCTGCACCTAGCAAGGCATTATCAAACGCTGTCAGCTTATGGGAACCTTCAGCGGCCGCAGTCACAATTTTAAATTTCTTAGGTGTGGGTAACATAGGGTAGACCTCCTTAATGTTTTTACATGTTTTTATTTTATCCTGTGACAGCATGCCAATTCCCGGCACGTTCCAAACATATCGAAGGAATTATACCACATAATCCATGCTGTGCAAAGAATTCCTAAGAGCTTCCACAAGATAATCATGCTATAATTTTTAGAGAAGAAAATTTGTTTATAAAAACTCCCGCGCAGGAGGTGAAGAAGATGCTGCGGGTTACCCGGATTTCGTTGACAATTTTTCTGATTGTTTTTTTTCTGGCTTTAGGCGCACTCGGCCTTCTGGCACTCTCTGTTGCCGGGATGGGAGAGCTTCCTCAGATCGAGACCCCTCTAACCAGCACCTTCTACGACAGAAACAATGTCGTAATTACCACGCGCTTTGAAGAAAACCGCTTTGCCGTGCCGCTGGAAGAAGTCCCGCTGCAACTGCAAAAAGCCTTTATAGCAGTTGAGGACCAACGCTTCTATAACCATCCCGGCATTGACCTGCAAGGGCTACTCCGCGCTGTCTTCCGTAATATCAGAGAACGCAGATTTGCAGAAGGAGGCAGCACCATTACCCAACAACTGGCTCGTAATTTATTTTTAAGCCCGGAAAAAACACTCACCCGCAAAGCAGAAGAAATGCTCCTCACAATTCAACTGGAGCGCCGATTTACTAAACAAGAAATCCTAGAAAAATACCTCAATACAATCTATTTTGGTCATGCCGCCTACGGGGTGGAGGCAGCATCTCGCACCTATTTTGCGAAATCGGTGCATGAGCTTTCTCTGGCCGAAGCAGCAGTTTTAGCCGGTATTCCCCGCGGCCCGGCCCTCTATTCTCCGCATTTAGATTTTGCCGCAGCCAAGCGAAGGCAAGCTACTGTACTCTCCCGGATGGTGGAGGAAGGATATATTTCCGAAGCAGAGCGCCAGGTTGCCTTGAGAGAGGAACTAGTTTTGCGTAACAGAGACGCTGATCGGACACAGCGCCAACTGGGCGCCCATTTTATTGATTATTTAATAGAGCAAGAGCTGGCGGCAATTTTCCCGGAAGATCCGCAAATTGTCTACCGAGGCGGACTGCATATTTATACTACCCTTGACAGGCAGATGCAGAAAGCGGCGGAAAGTGCCGTAACCCGGTTTGTGCCGGAAACTGCCCGCGGCACAAACGGAGAACTGCTTCCCCTGCAAGCGGCGCTGGTTTCCATAGATCCGGAGGATGGCTCTGTGCGTGCCATGGTAGGCAGCCGCGACTTCCGTGACAGTCAGTTTAACCGCACCGTAGCTCAACCTGGGCGGGCTTCAGGCTCAGCCTTTAAAGTTTTTACCTATGCCGCGGCGCTGGAAGCAGGGGAAACGACGGCCACAGTCCGAGTGAGCGAACCGGTTTCCTATGAACTACCTAACCAGAATGAACCATATGAACCACTTGAGTACAGCGGCCGTTTTTATGGAGCGCTGCGCATGCGCGATGCCATTGCCCGCTCCAGTAACGTAGTAGCTGTAAAAACACATTTGAAAATAGGAGCAGAAAAAACGGTCGAGATGGCAACACGCCTTGGTATCATCAGCCCCTTAAGCCCTATTGCCTCTTTGCCTCTCGGACCCATCTCTGTCTCTCCCTTGGAAATGGCCACAGCCTATGCACCGTTTGCAAACTTAGGAGTGCGAGTAGAGCCGCTTTTTATTAGCAAAATTACTGATTCCCACGGGCTGATCTTATACCAGGGCGAGTTACAGCGAGAGCCGGTGTTAGAACCAAAAATAGCTTACTTGATGACTGATATGTTAAAAAGTGTACTGCACTCCCCGATCGGCACCGGACGATCACTAGGCCCAATCGTCAATAGGCCAGCGGCTGCCAAGACCGGCACTTCTCAGGGAAACCGGGATGCCTATATTGTTGGCTATACGCCGGACCTGGTGACCGCAGTATGGGTCGGCAACGATAAAAACCTGTCTCTGCCCGGACAAACCGGCAGCAGCCTAGCCGGCCCTGTTTGGGCCAATTTTATGCGGGAAGCCCACAAAGAGTTGCCGCGCAAGGAATTTAACCGTCCCGGCGGTTTGCTCTCGGTGCAGCTTTGCCCCTACAGCAGTCTGCTCCATAACCCCCGCTGCGAGCTCCCCCCTATTAACGAACTATTTATTGCCGGCACTGAGCCACAAGAACAGTGCAGCTGGCCGGATTGTCCGCACTGCCCCCCGGAAGAGCAGTGGGACTGGGATGGTGGTTGGTGGTTCAGAAATCCCTTCCGACGACAATAACAACACAGCCATTTATTGCGGAGGAACGCCTAATACTTTCCTGCACACATAAATCAGAGTGCCGGTTGGCACTCTGATTTATGTAATTTATTTTACTGTAAACATGTTTGAAGAAAAGAAAGACTACTACTGGCTAAGCCTACCGGTGCTGCTTAGCATCCTTTTTAACATAACCACAGCCTCCGCCCGGCTGGCGTTCTCCTCTGGAGCGAAAAGGTTTCTATCCCGGCCCTTAACAATATTTGCCTCAACTGCTTGAGCTACTGCTTCCCTAGCCCAAGCGGCAATAATGTTCCAGTCTGTAAAACGGGAGGCCAGCACCGACTCCGGAGAAGTCGAGGAAACAGGTGCTGCCACCAAAGGAGCAAGCGCCCTCACCACCATAACGGCGATCTCACTTCTGGTAATGGGTTGGTCAGGCCTAAAACTTCCATCGGGATACCCTCCCACCAACTGTGCCGCATGCGCAGCCTCTACCGCACCGTAGTACCAAGCTGTCGGGCTCACATCACTAAAGCGTCCGGCAGCAGGGTTAGCCTCCGCGAGCCTCAAACTACGAATCAAGAAGGCAGCAAATTGCGCCCTGGTAACTAAACTATTTGGTCCGAAACTGTCCTTGGTTACGCCGCCGGCAACGCCCAGTTCAGTCATCACTATGATCTCGTCCTTTGCCCAGTGGCCCTGTATATCGCTAAAAGAGGTAGTTGGGATTGGGACGGGTTGCTCTTCCGGCAGACTCGGCGCAGGGGCAGCCCAAGGCTGATTTATTAAGGCTGTCCCCGGGTAATAAAAATTAAGAATCTCAATGAAACTATAGCCTCTATCAGCCATCACCCTAGCACCGTGCTGGCTCATACCGACCCCGTGACCAAATCCCCTTCCAGCCAAAGAGTATCCCGCGCCATTTGCCACAAAGCTGTCAACAAGCAGGCTTCTCATTTGCATGGTGCCTAACATCGCACGAAGAATGGTAATGGGAATGTTGTTATGTTCACTCCTTGTAATCCTAACGCTGCCGTTCTCATTCATGACAAACGTGCCGTCAACTCGTCTGCTAATAAATTCCAGCGTGATGCTCGCCCTTACTCTTCTACCGCTTGAATTTCTCTCTTCAGCAACTTGCAAGTCAGGAATAGCGACGATTTTCAGCTCTAAGCCGGCAAACCCATTTTGGCCTAGCCATAACTTGAGATTATTTGCGATTACTAAATCTCTTTCATTGACACTGCTCCACCATAACGCCGGATTGGCTAGGTCTCTGCCGGCTAAGTCTATTTGCTGTCTATGCAAATTAACTGCCCAGCCATTTTGCGGATCGAATGAGTCTGCTTGGCTTGGCAAATATGCAAGCTGCGCCCTTCCCCAAGCATTGCTATTGCTCTCCGTAAAGCCACCGTTGCTGGAAGAATACAGCGTTTCTGCCAAAGCATTGTTAAAAAACAACACTTGTCCACGTGTTTCTTCAACGGCCAATGAAGTCCTTGAAGTCCACGGCTCTCTTGGAAAACCTCCGTAAACCTGAAACTGCTGCGTATCACCAATAATCTGATTTACGCGCCGCAAAGCAAAAGTCCGTGCAGCGACTGCTTGAGCCTTCAACGCCTCAATCGGCCATAAGGCCGGCATTTCTCTGGGAACAACCCCTTTAAGATAATCTTCCAAGGGGAGTCTATTAATCGGTCGAATAAATCGTCCATTTTCAATGGTAAAAGTAATTTCTCCCAGATAGTCACGACTGGCAGTTGGGCTCACAGCAGTTGGGCTCTCAATTGTAATAAATGAACTAGTGTTATAGCTTAGAGGCCTTACAGTAAACGAATTTCCAAAACTGCCCAATCTTTCGCTTCCTCTAAAAAGCACAAGTTCCGAGTTCTCTCTCCTAACCGTAAATCTAACATTTTGTGCCAGTGGCCGATTGTCGGCGCTGAAAACATACTCACCCACAACGACAAAAGTCACTGCTTCGCGATTTCCTAAAAAATTGCTTAATCTCACCGCGATTTGAGGGCCACAAGCAGTCACGTTTGCTTCCGCCTTTACAGGAAAGAAAAATGGGAGCACAAGAATCACTGCCAGAAAAAGTGAAATAACGACCCTTTTCATAAAA
>BBPF01000387.1_pt1 | contig 12972 bp, 12 predicted proteins | sample 1343921 | NCBI WGS metagenome assembly BBPF01 (sample SAMD00019090, study PRJDB2971) | groundwater metagenome | isolation source: The Cedars highly-alkaline
TACTGATTAGAACTTTTGACTGTCAAGTATTAATATTGTTGAATCCCGCTTAATGTGTCAGCCAATCTAACTAATATTACAAAACTGTCGCGTCCACAACCAGGGCCGTATTATTTGAAGATTTTTCGCATGGCTCGCCCCATAGCTTTGCCTGCAGCCCGGCGCGCGATCCGCTTGCCTACTTTCCCGCTTTTCACGGCCTGCACATCGCCCAACAACTTGGCCAGCCAGTACAGAATTCCGCGCGTTTTGTTAATACTCATTTTTCGTCACCTCCTCAGCCGTCCAGTGTGGTTTATTCATGCTCGTTACCCCGCGTACTTTAACCTGATTGTATACGAAAGTCGTTCCGGATGTCAAATATATGAGATTACAAAAGCTAGGAATGGAGATGTTAAACCGGAAATTCTCCCCACATCAATGTTCGCTCCATCCCCTGCCAACAGCCTGATTAAAGAGAGTAGTATGAGGATTGAAAAAACAACCGACCAAAATGCCATTTTATTCAAGTTTATTCAAGAAATGCATAAAATACGAACGAATGTTTGATTTTTGTATTTGTTATGGTATAATGCTCCTAAAAGGGTGGTGTTGCAGATTGGATGACCTGACATCAAGACAACTGCAGATCCTGAACTTTATCCGCCACGAGGTAAAGGCAAAAAATTATCCGCCTTCAGTTCGTGAAATCGGGGAAGCCGTAGGCTTGTCCTCTAGTTCGACCGTCCATGCCCATCTGGCTAAACTGGAGGAAAAAGGGTTTATCCGCCGTGATCCGACTAAACCGCGAGCCATCGAACTGCTCGATTATCTTACTGCTTCTCCGTTTATCCAGGATGTTGTCAACGTTCCTGTGGTTGGTCATGTCACTGCGGGCGAACCGATCCTAGCAGAAGAAAATATTGAGGACTACTTTCCTCTGCCTAAGATGCTGGTGCATCAGGACACTGTGTTTCTTCTTAAAGTGCGCGGCGATAGTATGATCAAAGCCGCAATAATGGACGGAGACTTGGTAATAGTACGCCAACAAACAAATGCTCAAAATGGAGAAATTGTGGTGGCTATGCTGGAGGGTGAAGCTACAGTAAAACGTTACTATAAGGAAAAAGACCATATCCGACTGCAGCCGGAGAACGATTTCTATGAACCGATTTCTTCCTCGCACATCGTTGTAATAGGTAAAGTTATCGGTGTTTTCCGCCATATACATTAGCGTTCCACACCACGAAAAAATTGCTGTTAAAATCCCATATGGATTTCCAATCTAATGCAAGAATGCCGGATAAAAAATCCACCAACCTTTACTTCTTTCTATAACTCTGGAAATAATCACAGTGTTCTCTGAGAGAACACTGTGAGCAGTGTGGGTTGCGAGCATGACAAATGTAGCGGCCGTGTAAAATCAGCCAGTGGTGAGCATCAGCCCATAACTCACGACCAATTATGGAAGTCAACTGCTTCTCTGCGGCTGCCGGCGTTTTTGCCTTAGCTAAACCTATCCGGTTGGCTACGCGGAACACGTGTGTATCGACAGCCAAAGCCGGAATACCAAAAGCATTCGCCAAAATTACATTCGCCGTTTTTTGACCCACTCCCGGCAAGGAAAGCAAAGAGGCGAGGTCTGCCGGCACTTCACCACCGTGTCTCTCCAGTAATGCTCTTGCCGAAACCACCAGGTGTTTGCTCTTAGTACGGAATAGACCAATGCTTTTAATTTCTTCTGCCAATTCTTCCGGTGTAAGCGCAGCAAACTGGGCAGGATAAGGATATTTATCAAACAAGAGAGTCGTTACTTTATTAACTTGCTTGTCAGCCGACTGGGCAGAGAGCACGGTAGCCACAAGCAATTGCCATGGTGTTTCAAAATTTAATTCCGTTACCGGATGAGGGTTTTGCTCTTCCAAAATAGTGAAAACTATTTTGGCCTTTTCTTTTCTCCTACTCATCTTTTCTCCTACTCATCTTAAAGCTCAGTATCCAATTTTTGGCGGCGCAGCCGCAGAGAGTTTAAAAGCACTGACACCGAAGACAGAGCCATGGCCAGAGCTGCAATTGCAGGGCTTAAGCGACCGGTGGTTGCAATTGGAATGGCCAGCACATTATATGCGAAAGCCCAGAACAAGTTTTGACGAATAATCCTGAAAGTATGGCGTGACAAACGAATCGCTGTCACCACCGAAGTAAGATCGCCTCGAATTAGAGTTATGTCGCTTGCCTCAATAGCAATATCTGTGCCGCTGCCGATGGCAATGCCAACATTTGCCTGTGCCAGCGCCGGAGCATCATTAATCCCGTCCCCGACCATCGCCACCACATGGCCTTCTTCCTGCAGCCGCCGCACCTCAGCTTCTTTCTGATCTGGTAGTACCTGCGCCAAGACCCGGTCAATCCCCACCTGGAGAGCAATTGTTTTTGCGGTACGCTCATTGTCGCCGGTAAGAATGGCGGTGGTAAGCCCTGCCTTAGTCAGTGCTGCAATGGCACGCCTGCTGTCTTCCTTTACAGTATCAGCAACAGCAATTATCCCTGCTAGTTGCCCGTTTACTGCTATCAACATGGCAGTTTTTCCCTGATCTTCCAATTCTGCCATCGTGTTTTCCATACTGTCAGTCTGAATCTCCATTTCATTCATCAGTTTTCTGTTGCCCAGAAGTACGTCTTTTCCAGCAATTATGGCTCTGATCCCTTTGCCAGGGATAGCTTGAAAATCAGTGGCGCCCTCTGGTGTTATGGCACGTTCCATGGCTGCACGCACTATTGCTTGACCCAGCGGATGTTCTGAACCTATTTCGCCACCGGCAGCCAAGCTTAGCAGCTCATCTTCTGTAAGCACACCAGTGCTGATAATTTCTGTAACGGAAGGTTCACCCTTGGTAATAGTCCCGGTTTTATCAAAGATAATCGTATCTACATCCAACAGAGTCTGCAGACTGGTAGCATCCTTGATCAAAACACCGCGTTCCGCACCAATTCCAGTGCCTACCATGATGGCGGTAGGTGTTGCTAATCCCAGAGCACAAGGACAAGCAATCACCAGTACAGCAATGGCAGCAAAAACAGCCCGGTCTAGCGCTTCTATCCCCCCAAACAGCAACCATCCCGACAAGGTAGCCAGTGAAATTAAAATTACTACGGGAACAAAGTAGCCTGTAACTTTATCTGCTAATTCTTGGATAGGTGCTTTGGAGCCCTGCGCCTCCTCTACCATCCTAATAATTTGCGCTAAAAAAGTATCTCTTCCTACTTTTGTAGCCTTAAATTGGATAAATCCGTTCTTATTGATAGTGGCACCAACTACTTGGTCACCCACTGTTTTTTCAGCCGGCAAACTTTCGCCGGTTACCATCGATTCATCAATGGTTGTATAACCTTGAATAATTTCGCCGTCAACAGGGATTTTTTCCCCAGGACGGACAACAACTACATCTCCGGCCTGAACCAAGTCAACCGAAATCTCTCTTTCAATGCCATCCTCAATAATGCGAGCTGTTTTAGCGCCTAGTTCCAGCAGCTTTCTGATAGCACTAGATGTTTTACTTCTGGCGATAGCCTCTAAATAACGTCCCAACAGGTGAAAAGACATAATCATTCCGGAAATTCCCATAAATGAAACTGTGTAAGGGATAAAAAAGGCGACGATGCCCCAGGCATAGGCGGATAATGTACCAAGTGAAATTAATACATCCATATTTGTGCTGCCATGGCTGATGGAACGCCAAGCACCACGGTGAGTAGGTAGTCCGGCCCAAAAGACAATCGGTGTGGCAGCGACCAACATAACCCAGTTATGGTAAGGAAGATGGAAATGATAGAGCACTTCTAACAACATCATGATTTCAATAATTGCGGTAATACCCATGGCAAAAATCACAATCCGCTTACGCGCAAGCAGCTCTGCTCGCTCCTGTGCTTCCTTGTCGAGGCCGATTTTTAAGTTCCTTTCCCCAGCAAACACACCATAGCCCAAACCTTCAATGACAGAAATCATTTCATGCCGATTCGTCTTAGTTTTGTCATATTGGATTATAACTTTTTCGGCAGCAAAATTAACTACTGCCTCCTTGATTCCCGCTTTTTTTTGCAGTGCTTTTTCGATGCTGTTTGCACAGGCCACACAAGTCATACCAGTCACTTCGATTGTCTCTTTAGTCAGAAATTCTTCTTCTCTGCCATTTAAACGTTCCATCTTCTTTTCCTCCGTCATTATACCCCCCACCGTAAGGGAGACGCTGCCTTTAGATTAACAGCATCTTTGCGACGCGTCAATAATTGTTTTCAAACACTTTTGTCAAATTCGCATAATTCTTATAGTTCAAAAAGTCCGCGCAAACAATGCGGGCTTTTTAACGCATGGGAAATTATTTCATACAGGGAAGCTACGATCCTCTGCAAGGGGAACGCTCCGGGGGATTCCCCCTTATTCTTGTGTTTTTCACGTAAATTTCACCTAAAAAACGGTCAGGTAATTATCAATTTCCCACTGGTGTACTTGAGTACGATACTGAGTCCATTCAATGGTTTTTGCTTCCATGAAATGCTCGTAAATATGTTTTCCCAATGCTTCCCTGACAACACTGTTAGCCGATAGCTCTATGAGGGCATCCCCTAACGTCTTTGGCAAGCTATCAATCCCAAGTGCTACCCGTTCATCCGCAGACATATCATAGATATTCTGAGTCACTGAAGCTGGCGGCATAATTTTATTTTTAATTCCATCTAAACCGGCACGCAGTGTTACAGCCAAGGTGAGGTAAGGATTGCAGGACGGATCAGGGTTACGCAATTCAATTCTCGTCCCGACGCCGCGTCTTGCAGGGATGCGGATTAAAGGACTGCGATTATGTTCGCTCCAAGCGATATATACTGGTGCTTCGTAGCCAGGCACCAATCGCTTGTAAGAGTTAACCAGCGGATTTGTAATAGCAGTAAAGCCTTTAACATGTTGCAGCAAACCGCCGATATAGTAGCGGGCAATGTCGGAGAGTTGAGAAGGGTTGGACGGATCATAAAAGGCATTTTGCTCATTTTTAAAAAGAGACTGGTGGGTGTGCATGCCGGAACCTGCAATGCCGAAGATTGGTTTAGGCATAAAAGTGGCATGAAGATTATGCTGCATGGCAATAGTGCGTACCACCAGCTTAAAGGTGGCTATATTGTCAGCAGTCGTTAGAGCATCAGCATATTTGAAAGCAATTTCATGCTGCCCCGGTGCCACTTCATGATGAGATGCTTCCACTTCAAAGCCCATTTCTTCCAGAGTCAGCACCATGTCACGGCGTGCCGATTCTCCCAGATCAACCGGCATGAAGTCAAAATAGCTGCCACGATCGTGGGTTTTTGTAGTGGCACGCCCTTGTTCATCTTTCAAAAAGAGAAAAAATTCTGCTTCCGGACCGGCGTTTAGCTCATAGCCAAGCGAGGCCGCTTCTGCGATGGAACGGCGTAGCGTGTTGCGAGGACAACCCTCAAATGGCGTTCCGTCTGGATTATAAATGTCGCAAATCAGTCGTGCTTCCCCACCACCGGCATGCTTATTCCAGGGAAAGACAGCAAACGTATTTACATCAGGGCGCAAATACATATCGGACTCTTCAATTCGAACAAAACCTTCAATAGAAGAACCGTCAAACATCAGCTCGCCGTCCAAAGCCTTTTCCAGTTGTTCCACCGGGATTGCCACATTTTTAGAAATTCCCAGAACATCCGCAAACTGAAGTCGAATAAACCTAATTTTTAAATCTTTAACAAAATGCAATACATCATTTCTAGTGTAAGCCATACAATCTTCCTCTTTTCTGTTGTTAAAGTTTATCTATCTTTACGATTATATCGTTTGCCTGCAAAAATTGTTGTCAATAAAGTTGAATTTTCAAAGCTGCCAATACCTCAGCTAGTGCCAGCTTACAATGCTCGTATGTAAGTCCTCCCTGTAGAAAAGCCGTATATGGTGGCCGCAACGGCCCATCGGCAGAAAATTCACTGCTCGCCCCTTGAACAAAAGTACCTGCCGCCATAATAATTTTATGATCATAACCCGGCATCGGAGACGCTTGCGGCGTCAGATGACTGTCTACAGGCGAAGCAGCCTGCACAGCACAGCAAAACAGTTTTAACAATTCCGGACTGCCCAAAGAAATAGCCTGGACAATATCTCCTCTCTGCTCTTTAGGGCTGGGTTCAACAGAATAACCAAGTCGCTCAAAAAGTGCCGCAGCCAACACTATTCCTTTTAAAGCCTGCCCCACCTGATGGGGGGCGAGAAATAGCCCTTGAAAAATGAGTCGCTTAACTGTACCCATGGCTCCAATACCCGCACCAAGGCCTGGGGCAGTTAAGCGCCAGGCAGCTCTTTCCACTAAATCAGCTCGACCAACGACATAGCCGCCTCCTGCTGCCAAGCCGGCACCAGGATTTTTAATCAAAGAACCAGCAACTAAATCGGCTCCGCCATGACAAGGCTCCCGTTCCTCCACAAATTCACCATAGCAGTTATCGACAAAAATAATGGCCTCCGGTTGCCTTTTTTTCACCGCCAAAACTAAATCGGCAATATCAGCCATAGTCAGTGCCCGGCGCTGCGCATAGCCGCGCGAGCGCTGAATCAGGACAACTTGAGCCTTTTCAGCCAAAATATGGTCTAGTGTCTCCTGGTCAAGCGCTGCAGTCAGATCGACTTCAGCGTAGCTGATGTTTTGGTCGTGCAGACCGCCTTTCCCGGAGGAAAAAAGGCCTAGGGCTTTTTGTAGTGTATCATATGGCCTCCCCGTCAAGGAAACAAGGCGGCTGCCTGGTTCGAGAACGCCGTAGAGGCAGCAGGCAATGGCATGGGTGCCTGAGACAAACTGGGGACGTACCAGCCCAGCCTCCGCACCAAATACCCTGGCATAGAGGTTATCAAGCTTCTGCCTCCCCAAATCATGATAGCCATATCCGGTTGATTCATAAAAACAGGTTTCATCCACCTGTTCTGCGCGGAAAGCGTCCAGTACTCTGGCTTGGTTAATCAGCATCAGCTCGTCAATCTTGTGAAAAGTCGTCAAAAGCTGTCTTTCTATTTCGCGGATCAACGTCCGATATTTAAAGTAACTGGTCTTCTCCAGCAAGTTCAGCCGCTCCTTTATCAAGACTATCAAGTATTTTCGCGGCCCATGATTTTGGTAAAATGGCTCGGATTCGGATTCCCTCCGACGTATATTCCTCGGCTTCCATTTTTCCGTGGTTACGAATAATGGCCAAAATCTTTTCCGTACCAAAAGGCAATGTCAAATCAAGGCGCCGATGTTCACCGCGGATAACTTTATCTATGCGAATTAAAAGTTCTGCCAGACCAATCCCGTTTCTGGCAGAAATAGCAAAATGATCAGGCCAGTCGCGGCACAACAACGGCAACGCAGCATGTGCTTCAGGCAAGTCCATTTTATTAAAGACAACAAAGACAGGCAAGTTTTCCGCATTAATCTTCTGCAAAAGTTCAGTTACCGCAATCATTTGTGCTGCCGCCTGCGAATGAGAGGTATCCACCACGTGTAAAAGCAACTCTGCCTCCAGAACTTCCTCCAACGTAGAGCGAAATGCTGCCACCAAATGATGAGGAAGCTTCTGGATAAAACCAACTGTGTCCGTCAGTAAAAAACGGCTGCCATCAGGAAGTTCAACTTGGCGGGTGGTGGCATCCAGCGTGGCAAAGAGCTTGTCCTCCACAAATACATCGGCGTCAGTTAAAGCATTAAGTAAAGTGGATTTCCCTGCATTAGTATAGCCAACAATGGTTACCACAGGCAACGATGTCGCTTGTCTGGCTTTGCGGTGCAGGCTACGGTGCTTTTTGATTTCCTCAATTTCTTCCTTTAAATCACCAATACGCTTGCGAATGCGCCGCCTATCCACTTCCAGCTTAGTTTCACCGGGACCGCGCGTACCGATTCCTCCGCCAAGCCGGGAGAGTTGGATACCAAAACCAGTAAGACGCGGCAATAGATAATTTAGCTGTGCAAGTTCTACCTGCAAAACACCTTCATGAGTTTTAGCGCGTTGAGCAAAAATATCGAGAATTAAGGCGGTTCGATCTACCACCCGCGCCTCAATCACTTTTTCTAAATTTCTTTTCTGTGTAGGGGAAAGTTCATCATCAAAAATAACCAGATCTGCCCCAGTTTCTTCTACAAGCAGCCGGATTTCCTCCGCCTTTCCTTTGCCGACATAAAAAGTAGAATCTGGCTTGGGGCGCTTTTGAATAATTTCAGCCACCGGTTGCGCTCCGGCAGTTTCTGTCAGCAACGCTAGTTCCTGCATGGTTTCTTCGATATTCCACTGCTTATACTGTGTTTCCAAGCCTACCAGAACAGCCTTCTCCATTGTTAAAACCTCCATAAAAGTTATTATCTGCAGGAGGCGGAATTTTGCAGGCAATTTTTCTATCTGCGCACCAAAAAAAGACAGTCGTTGCCTTCATAATTGAAAGCAAGGCTGCCCCTTCCTTCTGCCAGCTCCGACATTATTCCGTAGTCTGAGCCAAGTTAATACTGCGAAACGGGATAATGGTGGACACAGCATGCTTATATACTAACTGCTGCTTGTTGTCTGCATTAAGCAGTATCGTAAAATTGTCGAAGCTACGAACCGTCCCTTTAATCTGGTAACCGTTGACTAAAAAGACAGTCAGCATCATATCTTCCTTGCGTGCGATGTTAAGAAAGTTATCCTGCAAGTTTATAGGACTCTTATTCATGCCATCCCCTCCATACAGTTATTTTTGAGAAAAACAGGTACGCTTAGTTATTCGATTCTTGCCTTAAATATCCTGCAACGCTCTTTGAAATATCTCCCACTAGATCAGCATTGCCGCTATATTTAGATAAATCCAGCCAAATTAGCTCTTTTTCTCGTCTAAACCAAGTAAGTTGTCTTTTGGCAAAGCGACGCGTGTCACGTTTTATTTCTGTAACAGCCGAAAGCAAAGATCGTTCTCCTGATAAATATGCTACTATCTGTTTATATCCCAGCGATTGCATCGATTTAGCTTCTGGGGACACTCCGTCTGCCAACAAACCTCGTACTTCATTTACTAAACCTGCCGCCAACATTTCTTCTACCCTCAAATCTATCCGCTGATAAAGCAATTCCCGGGGCATGGTGAGGCAAAAAAATAGTGTGTCGTATACATTTTCCTGCGGTGTAGCGTTCATTTGCTCTGAAATGCTCTGCTTGCTTTTTTCGTAAAACTCCAAAGCACGGATAACCCGGCGCAAATCATTTGGATGAAGTCTTGCAGCCGTCTGCGGATCTAGAACGCTTAACCTGCTATGAAGAGCCTCAGCGCCGAACTCTTTTACTTCTTGTCGTAACCTGCGCCGCAACAACTCGTCTTCCGCATCTTCACCAAAAGCGTAACCTTTTACTACAGCTCTTAGATATAGTCCCGTTCCCCCCACCAAAATCGGCAGCTTACCCTCCTGATGCAGAGTAGTAATCACCTCGGTAGCATGCCGTTGATACTGAGCTACGCTATAATTCCAATTAGGATCCACCAAATCAATCAGATGATGAGGAACTGTTTCTCTTTCTGACATACTAGGTTTAGCTGCGCCAATATCTAACCCGCGATATACCTGCACAGAATCGGCCGAAATAATCTCGCCGCCGATATCTTTTGTTACTGCCACTGCCACAGCCGATTTACCTACAGACGTAGGTCCGGTAATAACTAATAGCTTTCCTTTCATGAGTGCCTCCGGAAATTCCTAGCAATTGCTTGTTCGGAAAAGACAAGCACTGTAGGACGTCCATGAGGACAGGTGAAAGAGCCATCAGTTTCCGCTAACCGATCCAAAAGGGCTTCCATCTCACGCCTTTCCAGTAACTGGTTTGCCTTAATAGCCGCTCTACAGGCCATCATCTGCAATACTTTTTCAAAAAAAACGCTCGTTCCCGCTGTTTCGTCCCGTACTACTGCCATAATTTCTATCAAATCATCCTGATTAAGGCAGTGGTGAGAAAAAGTCGGTATTGTCCTCAGAATAAACGTATTATTACCAAATGTTTCAAATGTTAAACCCACAGAGGCAAAAAAATCAAGGGATTTCTGCAACGACGCAGCCGCTAATGGATCAAGCTCTAAAGTTTGGGGGATCACTTCCTGTACGGTTATGGAGCCTACTGAAAGCTCTTTTTTTAAAAGAAGGATCTTGTCCTGGTGCTGCTCTTTAATCTCCCTGTACTGCTTTATCGTTGGCGTTTCGGTTTTCAACGTTTATCCTCCCCAATAGGCTCCACGTCTTAGCTTCGCTAATTTCTACCTGCAACAAATCTCCTGCGAAAACCCCCTCGCCCACGAAGTTCACAGTTTTACCTCCCCTGGTTCGTCCGCTCAGCACGTCCGGATTAGTTTTACTTCTTCCCTCCACCAATACTTCAACTGTCTTGCCAATCAACTGCTGATTATGGCGCAGACTATGTTTATTTTGGATTTCTAAAAGCCGCTGAAAACGCTCTTTTTTCACTTCACTGTTAATCTGTGCCGGCATTTTCGCCGCCGGGGTGCCAGAACGCTGCGAGTAAAGGAAGGTAAAGGCCGCATCAAAACTTACTTGTTCCACAACTTCCAAGGTAACCAAGAAATCTGCTTCTGTTTCCCCGGGGAAGCCCACAATCAAATCTGTGGAGATAGCACAATTTGGCACATAGCGCCTCAAAACTTGCACCTGTTCTAGGTAATACTCCCGGCTATACCCTCGGTTCATTAAAGTTAAGATACGATTGCTGCCCGACTGAATCGGCAAATGAACGTGCTCGCAGATATTTATTCCATCCGCAATCACACGAGCCAGTTTTTCATTCCAATCTCTGGGGTGAGATGTCATAAAACGAACGCGATTTATCCCGCTTTCCCGATCCACCCGCTGCAGCAAATCCGAAAAGTCTATCTGTTCAATTAAGTCCTTGCCATATGAATTTACATTTTGTCCTAAAAGCGTTACTTCCTGATAGCCTTGTCTGGCAAGGTTGCTAATTTCATCCATAATTTCAGCAGGATGGCGACTTCTCTCCCGCCCACGCACATACGGCACAATACAATAGGCACAAAAATTATTGCACCCGTAGGTAATATTTACCCAAGCACGAACTCCGTCTTTACGGCTTACCGGTAGCCCTTCCACGACGTCGCCTGCTTCATCCCATAAATCAAGCAACGGCTCGCTGCTTTCGGTCGCCCGTTGCAACAATGCCGGAAACGCTGCAATATTATGCGTACCAAATACTAAATCCACAAAGGGATGTTTTTTTATTAGTTTCCGAGCAACAACTTCTTGCTGTACCATGCAGCCGCAAATGGCGATCATCATCTCAGGCCTAGCCTTTTTCAACTTGCCTAGCCGCCCAATTTGAGCAAACACTTTATCTTCTGCCTTCTGACGCACTGCACAAGTATTGATGATTACCAAATCTGCATTCTTAGTTTCAGCCGTCTCTTCATAACCTAGTTCCTCCAGAAAACCCTTGAGTGTTTCAGCATCACGCTCATTCATTTGACAGCCAAAAACTGTCAGGCTGTACTTTTTTTTTGCCATTAACCTGCCCCGCCCGTCTTAATATTTTTTGTCTAAGTTTCTGTGTTTAAATGTTTTGGCGCGGTTGGCATAATCTTCAACCAAGTGACCATTTCCTATAAGCTTATACTTGTAAATCAGTAACCCCTCTAAACCTACAGGTCCCCGAGCGTGGAGCTTGCCGGTACTTACCCCCACCTCTGCCCCAAATCCATAGCGGAAACCGTCACTAAAGCGGGTAGAGCAGTTCCAAAACACATTGCCAGCATCTACAGAATCCATAAAGCGGCGTGCCCTTATTTTGTTTCCGGTAATAATGCTGTCGGTATGACCGGAGCCGTACGTATTGATATGGTTAATGGCCTGCTCAAGAGTGGAAACAACTTTGATGGCCAGTTTATAATCAAGATATTCACTTTTCCAGTCTTCTTCTGTGGCAAGGTTAACAGCAATCAACGTTTTGGTTCTGGGGCAACCTACCAGCTCAACATTTTTGCTGAGCAACGCTTCTTTGATTAAAGGTAAAAACTCGGCTGCAATCTTCTCGTGAACCAAAAGAGTTTCGGTAGCGTTGCAAACGGCTACATATTGGGTTTTTGCATCTACCACAATCTTTGTCGCCATAGCAAGGTCTGCCTCTTTATCAACATAACAGTGACAAATTCCATCTGCGTGACCCATTACCGGGATATTTGAATTATCCATAATATGACGGACAAATTCATTGGAACCCCTGGGAATAATCAAATCAATCTGCCTGTCCATTTTGAGGATTTCGTTGACATCAGAGCGCGTTGTAAGGAGAGCAGCCCATTTTGCGGGAAGACCGGCCTTTGCCGCAGCTTTGATAATAATATCAGCCAATATGGCGTTTGTTTCCTTGGCTTCCGCCCCGCCTTTGAGAAGTACAGCATTGCCGCTTTTGAGGCAAAGAGTAGCGATTTGCACAAGGGCGTCCGGCCTTGATTCAAAAATAACTCCAATTACCCCAATAGGGCAAGTTACCTTGTACAACTCCAGACCATCATCTAACTCAGTTGAGAGTAATGTTTTGCCGACAGGATCCTCCAGGGCTAAAAGGCTGGCGATACCTTCCGTCACATCAACAATTTTTGCCTCATCAAATATCAAGCGTTTCAATAAAGGTGCCGGTAGATTCTCTTTTTTGCTCCTTTCCAGATCCACACGGTTTGCACTGATAATCTCTTCTTTTCTGGTTTGCAGGGATGCGGCGATAAACTTTAACGCCTTGTCTTTTAGTTCTGTGTCAGCGGCAGCCAACTGAAGAGAAGCTTCCTTAACTTGGCTTGCCAGTTCATCCATTTTCATGACGACCTAAGCCCCCCTTGAACTATTTGAAATCAGCCTAATGTTATATTTTTTCATAGGAATTTGCATAGGAAATTGTTTCATTCAAGAAAGCTAC
>BBPF01006516.1_pt1 | contig 12951 bp, 7 predicted proteins | sample 1343921 | NCBI WGS metagenome assembly BBPF01 (sample SAMD00019090, study PRJDB2971) | groundwater metagenome | isolation source: The Cedars highly-alkaline
TTACTCCCGACATTCTAAGTATGTTGGCGATTTCGCTTCCAGACGAAGCAAAAGTTAGAACATCTGTCGTATGATTGCGAATTCTTAATATCCCTCCCTGGTCAATGGTAATATTGGGTCGTCCAGTGGCGAACTCCCCAATCGCTATGCCCCAAGTGTCTGAGGCATAACCCCAATTACCCCTTAGATTTCCGATACGGAGATGGTCAATAACTCCCGTCCAAGGAGTTCCACCATGAGTTCTCATAGACAGGTAAGGACTGGCACTGAGATCATCCGCACTCAATACAATATGCCCAGTGTTGCTCAACCCAAAATTTACAATAGAAGAACCTGCTTGAAATACAGTTCCAGCCGTTCCACTGCGCAATTGGACTGTAATTTCAGTAAAATCAGCAAGATCAACACCTATAGATATGACTTGAAGCCACGCGCCTATAGAGGGGAAACGACTTATAAAGATAATATCATTTATTTGTGGTATTGGAGCAGAGGCATGTTCTTTTTTTAGTCGTATAATAAAATTATTGGGAGCGACAAGTACAGTAATATTCTCATGTAAGAGGTGTGAAGTTTTATAGACGCCTAAAGTTCCAGACGTGGCTTGTATTTCTCTATAAGAAAAAACGCTCGAATGAATGTACCCTCGAACAGTCACATTCATAAATTCCGCTTCACCATTCTCATTTATTCGCCATCCCGATAAACCAGAAAGGAAGCTGCTGCTGCGAATACTGCCGGTGGAATCTAATATCAAATTACCCGTGGGGGATATCATTCGATTGGATTGAATTACCCATCCTCCAATTGTTCCGGCTGTTGATGTAATACCAGCAGAATCCAAAACAACAGCACCACCACCTGCAATCAACCTGCCATCTGAAGCCCTGACTCCAAACTGCAGGATATCATTTTGTACCCCCGCCAAATTCCAAACTCCACCAGAATAAGGCATGGGTGGAAACGCCATCCGCATACCCGAAAATCCTCTGCCTGGTTCTCTGCTGTTACCGGATCGAAATTCTCCGGCTGTCATCGTACCTAAAACGTTGCTAATGTCTGACAAACCATTATGTATTACAATCTGCCCCGCATTGATTAATAATCTTTGTGGTAGTGTAGTAACGTAATCATGTATTTCAGATAATAGTCGTTCTAAATCTTCTATCGTGGGCATTTATATTCCCGTCTGCCGCCTAAGTTCTTGATATATACTTGTGGCTCTATAAAACATTTGTTCATACCAAAATGGATTGGCTTCATTCGCCCCATAAGCTTGACTTGAACCCATTCTGCCGTTAGGGAGGGCAAAAATGCGCCTCATAAGTTCTTCAAATGTATATTCGTTATAAATATCTTCGTCGGGAATCATAAACACTTCGTATCCCATAGCCATAAGAGCGCTGATTTGCTCCTCATTTTTAATTGCTCGTATATACGTTTCGTGAGTTGGACCCATAGGATTGATAATGATTTTCAAAAAAGGAAAAAGAAAATCCGCAACAATACCACCTAATTCAAGACGCCCCCCTTCAACTGAAGATTGAAAATCAAAATCAGAACCGTCTCTAAATCCTAAACGATTCAAATAAGCATAAACAATTCTTTCCGGCAGCGTTCCAGCCACTTGTTCTCTGGATACCGCCCGGATTTCCAGTGGATCAAGTCCCACCCTAGAGCGATTGAGTCCGCGTCGATGAGTAACAAACCACCAGGGATCAAGAGACATCTCCTCTCGACGGGTAACATCTCTCGTCCTAATTCGCAATGGGCGATAGGCTGGCTGTGGAATTATAATTCGCTTCCTTACACCGATACCGGAAGGTTTTATTTTTACGGGAGTGCGAATTCTTTTTAGTGGCATTATCTTGCCTCCACTAAATTTACATTGATGCGTCCTTCTATATTAGGTACATCGCTCTCACTTACCTCGTGCCTTTCAGATGCCATTTGAGACACTGCGGAAATATATCCACGGCGTACGGTATCATAAATATCCACAAATTCTACCGGAGCTTTACTGTTCCTGGCTGTCTTTAATTCTTCGAAAATAACTGCTGGTGAACGATCATCTTGACGCCCACCATAAACATAACTCTGCGCCGCAATAATATTGAAATTGTAACCATAGAACACATCTGGACGAAGCAGGAAACGAATCGTTAATCCTTCAAGGATGGGTGTTGACCAAGCATCTGCCGTGCTTAGCCGGATACGAAATATAATGAAATTAAATTCAATCGTTGGCAGTCCTCCAGGAAGTGTCATTTCTACAATACCATTAGAACTCATTGTTCCCCAGGTAACAAAATTTCCGCCGTCTATTGAATATGAAATTTCAATTCTCCGTTCTGAACCTAGTGTTGCTGATAGATTAGAACCCTCCACCAAAATAGAAGGCATACTTTTTCTAATGCGGCGAAATCCCATATCTAATCGAGGCGTGATAATTTCGTGAGTTCCAGCATTTGGAAAAGGAGATTTTGGGGTAACACCCGTACCGATAGGAATATGCTGAGTATTTGAACTAGTGTTTGTATTCCATCCTATATATAATATTCTCGGTGTTGGAGCATGATAGATGGACGACATATTTAAAGTTTCACCAATATTGAGATCGGCTAGTTTATGCCAACCTGCACCATCAAAACAAAATAAGCTGTGAATAAATTGAAGTGTGGTTGTACGAAAGACGGCAGTTAAATAAAGAAAATTGTTGGCTGTTGTCATATTACCGCAGTTATGTATTTCTTCGTAGGGAAACACATCATTCATTCGAGGCGGAGTTTGATCTACAATCCGGCTGCCATTCCATTGGTATATCTTAGTACCAATGTTGAAATACATGTAGCCGTTGAATACTGTCCTGGCTCTGAAATTACTGCTGCTCATTTCAGAAGAAAAGTCCAATACCAGCCGGGCTATACGATCTTCCCCAATTGACCAAATACCGTCCCTTCTCAAAACATACAGAAACCCCGCGTAATGAATAGCACCTAGAGTGAAATATCCTCCTGCGCCAATCGGTATCATATTAGGATCATCCGCAGGCGCTCCGTGTAAATCACTCAAATTTTCTTGTTCTGCATAGTAAACTTCATTTCTATTGCGCTTACCGGCATAAATAAAACCACGATAAATAATCAACCAGGCGTAATCTGTCGAATTAGCATTTATGCCCGCGTTCTCATGCACACCTGCTTTGCTCATTCTCCTAATGCGCCCACCTTCGGGACAATAAAACAACCAATTCTCAGTAGCAAAAGCAAAATTAATAACTCCAGCAAAAACACTTGTCCACGCTCCCGAATGAAAGCCGGTTTTTCTTAGACCCGTCGCACTCCAGGAATAAAGTTCATTATTAAATTCTACAAATCCCCTCTTTGAATTATTGGTGGGACTTTCTCCAGCATCATGCCGGTTAATTACTGCGGTGGATAAACTGGCAACACCTGGATACCGTGTATCTATGTTCCCATTCGTTTTCATGTATCCCATAGCGCTCGTGTGCCAGGTAAATCCAAACCCATGCCGCCAATCCGTCATAACCAGAGGCTGGTATAAAAGAAGTTCACTATGAATAATAGAACCACCAGGTACGGACGCACGAGGTGAAAAATCAGCTAAATCTTTTACCCTATAGCTGTCTATGTCAATCCTATATTCCTTACCATTAATTCTTATGTCCCCAAGTTTGTACATTATCTACCCCAATTCAAAGGATCACCATCCCATTGGGTTGTGGCAATGTTAGTTTCTCCCCCCTCCATCCACATAGGAACATCAGAACGACGAAAGAAATTTTTACGCCGGTAAAATTCCGCTTCCTCAGCTTTTTGTTGCGCAATAACAGCATACCTTTGACGATCTACCCGGTTATCATTAATGCGGGATGAGGCTAGAAGGGAAATAGCTTTGGGTATGATAAACTCTCTAGGAACAACTGTAGTGCTTGTGTCTATATTCAATATAGAAGGGACAGTGGCATACCTTATTCTGATTCGATGACCATAAGCAGAAGAATACGGTTGGTGAAATCTTAATCTGCTTGGCCACTCTTTGCGGTCAAAGGAGACAAGCCTAATAGGACGCCAATCATGTTCCTGATGTAGTGGATTCCAAAGCATGAATTTAACATTAGTTTGTACATTAAATCCCGCAACAGCTTGAAACGTTATTGTTTTGGTGGTGTTATTAACACCTGTAATATTTGAATGTACTCCATGCTGTCCATTCAAATTACCATAAAAGGAAATTCTCCATAACGTATTCACTTCAGAAAGATCAATTCTCGTATCTGTTACCGTAGTGGAGGTTACAGCAGAAGCTTGACCAAAGATTTTTCGCGCAGGTTGTTCTATAGCGACACTAGTTATTACTTCAACAGTTCTGAGTAGGCGGGTTAAATCATACTCCATTTGATTTTCAGCCACTACTAAAATGGCATCTTCTCGTTCTTCATAGAAGGCAGGATGGCTGTCAAGAATGGCACGATTAATGGCCTGGTGTATTTCTATGCCATTAAATACGGAATGTATCTCATAAGGTGTAGTAACTGAAGTATTAAAACCTAGTGCCGCTTCTAAGGTTAAAGTATTTGCCGCAAAACTTCTAATAAGAGAAATGCCGATGTTATTATCTTGTTTGACGAGAACCCAAGAACTATTCCAAAAAGCATTTGGCTGCGCTAGTTTTGTATCAATAACAGTAGTCTGTGTTCCTGCTCCAGTCGGAAAAAGAAATCCGTCTTGATACCGCAAAGCGAAAGGCATCATCAATTCGATACAAATCGCTCTGCGTAATTGCTCTCTTGTAACTGTTAACCTGCTCATTAATCCTCGCTGTATGGCATGGCTTCTGTTGGAGCATTATATTTATTGGATATGCTTTGCCATTCCTTCGCAACCTGAGAACTTTCTTTTCCTTCATCTAAGCCCGTGACCCGTAAAAGCTTTTGCCTTTCTTCCTGCTCGGCTTTCGTCTTTTGACGAATACGATGTTCATCCGCAACAATTTTAGGTACTTCCACAGCCCTACCAGGTGGAAGTTCCCAAGCAAGATTACGAATTCGAATAACTTCAGGTATGAGTTTAGATTTGATTACCCCATTCTCATTTACGGTTACAACCTTACCCTCTGAAATAATACTTTCTTTGGGTTGATTTTCAATGAAAGACTTAAATTGGGAATCAGTAGTGGCTGTATCTGCTCGAATAAAAGCTATTTGATTTTGAATATTCATAACTGCTTTGGCTTTGAATATAGCTTTTTCGTCGGGATCATTAATTCGCAAACTTTCAGCGCGCTCATCAATTCGATCCAGAAATCCCTGTTGATCTTTCTTCCAGGCTTCAGCCGCCTTGTCGTACTTATTCATTCTCTCTCGAAGATGAATAAGTTCTTCGCCGAATTTATCTATATTTGCTAACAGGGAAGATTGACCGCGAATAATTTGTTGTAAAGCTAGTACGGTATCTAAGGCTTGGCTGTCAGATTTATGTGCGAATTCAGGAGATAGTACATCTCGTACCGGAGCATCTTCACCCGCCCCAGTAGGATTAACCTTAGAACTTAGAACTTCTCGTTCGTGAGCAGTGTCTCGTAGTTTACGCCTTGGCATAATTCCTCGCTTTCTAGTTCTATTCTATCACCATTGTTGAGCGCGAGGCAATAACTAAAAGGGAGGAGAAATCTGTTCTCCCCCCTTTTTAGTTTAGTCATTACCGGCTAGTGCGTAAACAATAAAAATCTCCATTTGTCCAGCGGTAGGTACAGCCCCCGCTGCTGTAATAGTAATGTTAGTACCCGCCAGGTAGTGCTTACTTACGTTTGCTGAGCCTACCAGACTCCCCGTTGCTACTGCAGTTTGTGGGGCGATTGCTGCTGAAGCAAGATATAAAGCGGGTGCGACACCGTCACCTATCGTTAAGGTAACTGCAGCGGTAAATGCGGTGATGATTCGGGTATGTACAGATATTACAACCGCATTTACTGGGACAGTTAAAATGTTGAATGTCGCTATTGCGTTAGCTACAACATCATTACCAACAGTGGCTAACGCCCCCACTAAAATTCGAGCGGCGCGAACTGGAGCAGGATACTCATAAGACGGCAAGAACTCACCGATGTATGGAATAGATTTAAGTGACATTGTGTTTTACTCCTAAAGATTACTAAAGGCGTTGGCGTGTCTTAGGCATCGAATCCAGTTTGGATTTAGTACCTCTTGGGCGAGACACATTTTCCATGCCAGCGTTCCGCGCTGGTTGAGGGGATCAGATGCTCCAGCAGAACCAATAGGGTGACTGATAATCTCAACGGGTTTGATTTGCTGACCAGTAAGCGGTCTGCCTTCGGGTCCCTGAGTATCAACATCTTTTGGTTCTTCTGCGCCCGTAAGACCCAAAATGCCGTAGGATTCTTTTGCAATAAAGAGAGCTGCATACACATCCGTTGTTCCACCAGATCCGGCATCTGTCCATTCAGTAACATTGGCAGATACGAATACCTTCATTCGCAATAGTCGTCCAACATACGCCGAACGCATCGGGGAATTTTGAGCTTCTTGAGTGAATAAATTAACCCAAGTCGAATCAAGCATTAACGTTGCGTAACTGTGAGGATGGAGCAAAAGAATAAAATCTTCTCCATCCGCTGGTAATGCCGAACTGGCTTCCAACTCAGCATATTGTCTAACAATGTCCCTATAAGATAGATCATGTGTTGGACTAGCAATCTGGTTTATAGCTGTTGCAGTACCAGAAAAGTCGATTCTTGAATCTGTAACCAACTCATTACGGACAATTGTATCTGCAGATAATCCCGCCTGTTCACCCAAAACAGCGGAAAACTCAGAGAGTATTGGATCATAGGCAGTCAATTCGATTTCATCCGTATAACCCAACCACGATCCATAGAATACCGGCGTCATGGTAATTGCGGTTGGCGGGGGTGCGGTTTGTTCTGCTGGAGTTACACCAGAAAAAATAGGTGTAGTGATAACGGGCAATACGCCGTATCTTCGAAGTTCGTAACTTCCGAACTTGGTAATACGGGCTTTCATAGCCCACCGGCCATGTACATAACGAGGAATGGCACGGGTCAATAAACGACGTTCAAAGGCGGTTTTTACCGCCAGAGCCATCGTAGTACGATTAATACTAGCAGGCATTGTTTACCTCCGAAAGAGTTAGTTCCTAGCGCAAAGGTATCGCACTTGGGGGAAGTTCCCCCCGCTCTACCCTGGTATACACAGCTTCTTCTGATCCATACTTCTTGATTAGATCATCCCAAGTAGTGCCTGTGTACGGTGTGCCAGGAGTTGAAGTCATTGGTTGGTTCAAACGTGATGCTTCTTCTTTCGGATTTTGATCGCCGGGGGCTTTCTTTAGAGTTTCCAATTCTTTCTTCATATTGGAAATAAGTGCCTTGACGCCCACCCATCCAGATTGAACAAGACCATCAAGCCCCTGATCTCGAACAAGAGCGGTTGAAGGAATACCCATATCAGTAAAGAATTGAGCGTAGTTTTGTGATAGTTGAATTTCTTCAACTTGCATTTTGTATTGCTCGGCTTCATTCTTATATCTGTTGGCTTCTTCAAATTTAAGGGTACTTTCGTACTCCTTCCGTTCTTCGTCGCTAAGTCCAGACAACTTAACTTTGTTCAATTCATCTTCATACCAACGCTTTTCGCTTTCGTACTTACGATTAAGATCGTTGATCTGTCGCTGAAAGGTTGACTTCATCCGATTGAGATCAGCTTCACGTTTCTGAAGTTCGGCTTCCCAATTCTTTTGAGGTGCGTCTTTCACTCCCTGCGTGGGCGTCGATTCAACAACTCCACCACTAACGGGCATCGGTTCAGCGGGGGTCTCCCCACCAATTCCGTCAGTCTCAGGACTATAAAACCATCCTCGTTTCATATTCGATAACATAATTGGTTGCTCCTTACGACTATTATACTCATGTAATGTCTAACAAGTCAAGACTAGAACGGCTCGACGGGTACTCTTGGGCTGGGTTTTGTGGGATTGAAATAATCGCCGCCCCACTTAATAGCCCTGCGGATTGGTTTACGATACTCTGGATTCTTCTGGGCTACTTTAGTTAGATATTTCATTCCAGCTTCAGATATCCTTCCTTCATTAAGTTCCTTGATTATTTCCGGTGAAAGTTTTTGAGTTAATTCTCTTGGCCACCAAGGGGCGCGGGTAACACCACCACGACCAAGCTTACCTGGAGCAATTAATTCCATACCCTCACTTGCAGACCTGCGCCCCATTGGAAGGTAAGAATCTTCTGTTGTAAATTCTCTTGTGGTTCTACCACCAGCATATCGTCCACGTCCACCAACCCAAGCTCCTGTACCCAACCCAGCAGGTTCTTTTCCTTCTTCATAGGACAGATGGTAATACTTAGCCCAGATAGAATTTATTTCAGCATACCTGTCTTTCATATCATAATAGGTTTGTATTCTTAAGTAGCGGTCTGGATTTTCTTTGCGCCAGGCTTTCTTTTCTTTCCAATCTAACCGTGAATAGTCACCTAGCATTTGATAGAAAGTTTCGCCTAATTGAGATTCCACAAGTGATCTGAACCTGTCATTTAATCTGCGGGCTTCAACAAATTCTTTTAGAAGTTCTTCACTTGGCTTCTGTAATTTAATCTTCTCCGCCGCCAGTTTCAACCGAGATAAAAATTCGGTGTACGTTTGCGGATCGGTGTAAGCATGAGGATTACCTCCTACAGTGTAGAAAATATCAATATCAAATTCTCGTCCACCCAAAGCCATATAGGCTTCCTCTAATGCTTTGAAAACTTCACCCGAACGGGGACCCGCCCATGAAAGAATATCCCAGACAGCATCAGTGGACTTTTCAAATTCAGTCTTATCTATATTTGTCAATTCTTCGGGGGAGGCGAAATCAATACCCTCAACGGTGGCTTTGATTTGATCAAAAGTAAATTTATCACCATACTTATCTTTTATCCAATTATAGATTTCAGTTATGCTAGGCTCAGTTGAATGGGTTCTCAGAAACTCTAGCTCAGCCAAATCACGTTCCCATCCAGTCTTATCCCGTGTGGAGTCATAGAGTACACCTAAATAAAGTTCTTGATATGCGTTCCAAATAGCATCGACATCTGTGTCGTTCTGCATAGTCCATGCTTCGTATCCCTCAAAATTGGCATCTTTTTGCATCTGTTTCAATATTCCAGGTAACTCCGCTAGTCGTTGTTCCACATTGATATTGCTTTTTGCTATTTGGTAACGTAATGAAACTTCCAGGATTGGAAAATAAGCATCAGCTAAATTGGGTATGTCGGCTTTCCACAACTCTAACGCTTCTTCATATTTACCCCAAGTTAGATAATCGTCTCGCTTAGGGCGGTAAAGCGATATGTTCATCCACAATTGGGTTTCGTAGTGTTCCATATATTTTTCAGATGGTTTATAGCCTATGTGGTATTCCTTCCTTGCCATTTCATACAAGGGAGAATTCTTTATCATTTCTATTTCTGAATTGAATTCATCCATAATCACACGGCGGGCTGCCCAAGCTCCAACTGGAAGATCAGCTAACCGTTCATTTTTACGCTCACTCACAGCTTTTATAGCTTCATGGTAAAGTTGAGTATGTTCATCTTCTAAAGCCAAACGTGCAATTTCATCCCTGCGAGATTGACCGCGTAGAGGTTCTATCGTTTTAGCATCAACCACAAAACGGATGGTTTGATAGGCATTACTAATCCAACCTTCTGGAGTTTCGTAGCGACGTTCTATGTAATGGTCATACCGTTCTAATGGGTCACCCTTTATCTGAAATAGGTATGCAATCGTTTCATTCTCTATGGAAGATTTCAAAAGATTAATTTCTTCATTTAGGGCTATCAATTCAGCTTGACCCTCAGTAAATTCTTTAGTGTACACACCTGTCAACATACCAAGAAGCCGACGATAATATGCAGTGTTTTCTATATGAGTGCGGGCTTCGATCCAACGTTCATCTTCTTCTCGTAGAGGGTTTTCAACTATGTTGACTGCTTCTTTAGCTATACGTTCCTTCTCCGTTTTATTATCCGTATTATGTATTTCAGCCAAACTTGAAGCCAATATATGCCGCTCGATAAGAAAATCTTTCCAACTGACTTGCGGTGTCCAAAGTTCAGGAACATTCACTCCAATAATTTGACGAACCTTTTGAAGTATCCATCGCTCAAAGAATGGCGGTATGTATTCCAAAGGAATACCAATTTTAATGGTCTCATATACCAAACCTGTTTTTGGATAATAAGGTTCGTGTAAAGTCTGAAGAACGGCAGAAGTTGTCGGACCGACATTGAAACCAAAGATGGCTGCATCATCTAATAAAAACCTGGCGATGCTCTGAAATGGAGTCAATTCTTCTTCCGGTGAAGCTTCAGGTCTAGTATGTGCGCGCGGGAACGCGTATCTCCAAAATAGGGGAGCGAGAGGATTAATCCATAACCCACCGCCAATAGGCACATAACCCTGTAGTGAGGGTAACACATCTCCACGACTGGTTAAAGCACCTTCTTGTACGGCGGCGATACGAGAAAATCGCATATACTTCATATAGAATGACATCAATTCAGGATGACTGGCTATTAACCCCAACCAGAATGGTATTGATTTAGCAGGATACATCCAGAATGGGAAGAACCCTTTCATAAATTGATCGAATCGTGTGGTGTCTGTATAGTCAATCATCCTTCGATTGACTTCACCTACCGCACCTTTCAAATCAATATCTCCATACTTTCCGCCATAATTAGCCAGATCGTTCAAAGTTGTCTTGGCGTGTGCGGCTTCAGTTGCTGTCTCATCCAATACCTTGATCAAATCTTTATCGCGAAGAAGATCAGTTAGAATGGAATCTTCATCTATAGCAACAGAGAAAGATTGACGCCATACATCCAGACCCTTACGAGCCTGATCCCATTGTCCAGTAAGACCATATACCCTGGATATCCAAGCCCGAATTTCTGGATTAGCTCTCCAAAACGGTAGAGATGGAGGAACAAGCTTATCAAGCCGGATAACATTATGATTTATTTCATCACTGAAAGTCTTGACATATCCGGCTAACATTTCAAATACGGACGCCTGTTCTTTCAACCCAGCAGCCATAAGTTGATCTGCTATCTTAAGAGACAAGTTAGAAAAACCTTCGGGTCCCGCCAGGTATAAGATTTTTTCATTACCATACAAAGTACCCCATAGTTCTTTCAAACTAACCATACGATCACCATGTTCAAACATAGGGGAGTTGACCATTGCCCGCCATGCTTCATTCAAATCATCCGCCGGATCAGTAGCAATATCATTAAATAATTGACGGGTAGGAAGATTTTCTGTGCCGTGCCGGATTTCATCGTAAAGCGTAATATCTTTAACTCGCTTCATATTAGGATACAAAGCGAAATCGGCGTCCATCTCTCTGGATAACTTCATAAGTTCATTCATATCGACCGGTTTGGGTTGATCCATACCTGATCTCAACATCCACCTATAAAAGTGGTCAGAACTTACATCAAATTGATTTGAAGCCGCCTGGGTGAAGTTATTCTTCAAATCAAGATTGTCAGACAGATGATATGTGAATTGAGGGCGGATCTGCCATAACTCTCCAGCGGTGTCAGCATATCGTAAATCAAGAGAATCTACAGATACCCTGAGATCATTAATGAACTTGAGAGCGGTTGCTTCATCTTTGAATTGAACCAAGAATTGACCGTTACTTACATGAAAAACATCACCCGCATCATCCAACAAAGGTAACATTTTGCCTGACATTCCTTGTAAGTAACCGTTACTTGCTTCAACGCCAAACCTGCTCACAATGAATTCGTGTCCTATAGAAGTGACATATACTTTGACCGGCTTCTGTGCCAGGTCAACAGGTAAAGAATCAACCAAAGCATTTGCATTTAACAATCCTGTCACTTCATCAATGAATAAACGATGTGGATTGTCTGCCATAATAAGCATATTTTGTGTCCAGCGATCCATTTCAAACCTGCTAAGTTTAGCCGATTTAGAAATATCATCTACTTGGTTACGAATTGTCTGATAATAAATATTGTCAGACAATGAGGGGGCTATATTAGAAGTTGATTTGATTTGATTGGGTTTAAACACAACGGCAATTGGGGCAACGATATTGTCTGTCGTATCATTTATAATGACCCCATCGTATTTTCCTACCCGACGAAGATAGCCAAACAAATCATATAAAACACTACCCGACCACTCATAATTATATAAGTAACCACCTTCAATCGCAGATAACCAATCAAAAGCGTTACCCGATGTCGGATCAATCCAATCGTCAGTATAAAGTTCAGCCCAATCTTTTAGTAATTTCATAAGCTTCTGATCTTGATAATCAATACTTCTCAAATCAAGGACATTATCACCTTTCAAAAAGAATGATCTCGTGTCCCCATAAAATTCCGCTTTTTGTTTACTGAGTGAAAAGAAGAACATATTACTGGAACGATCAGTATCAAATACCTCAAATCTTCCATTGAAGCTTCCATGATGAAAGACAAGAGGACTTCCATTTCGATCAACAAACTTTGTTCCCCTCAAAAATGTCTGTTGTTCAGAAGTAAGATCATCCCAAGCAGTACCTCCTGTATCCCAATCTATGTCTAAATGCTGGAATAAGGTTTTTCTGGGTTTGTAAATATCCTCATAACCCGGTAGGAGTTCCCCAGATAACTTGACATGCCAGAAATTAGCCTGGGCAGGACTGGTCAAAGTCATATTGAAGTCACCGACACTAATAACTTCAGGAATTAAATCTTGATTTCTTACCTTAGCCAAAGCAGATTTAATGGTCGTGCTAACTTCTACCGGTATCTCCTCAAATCTTGTAATAGGTAAACTCAAACTCCAACCTTTTGCGTCTCGACTTAACT
>BBPF01000035.1_pt1 | contig 12927 bp, 13 predicted proteins | sample 1343921 | NCBI WGS metagenome assembly BBPF01 (sample SAMD00019090, study PRJDB2971) | groundwater metagenome | isolation source: The Cedars highly-alkaline
CCCAATGACTAAATTACTAATGACTAAAAATTTTAACATTAGACATTAAGAAATTGGACATTGATTAGAAATTAGTAATTAGACATTAGTCATTTGCGAGTATCTCGCCTTGGTGACGGGGTTGACAAGAAAGACGGTATCAATATATGCTTAACACAATATCCGCAGACAGCCGGCATCCACCAAGAGAAAGGAATAAGCCCGGCCGAGGAGTAAACTTTAAAGTTACTTAATTCTGCGGATTTCCGCAGTTTTTTATTAGCAAAATGCCAAAAACCAGAGCGCAAAAATCAAAAATAATAGAGAAAGGGACAGAGGAGATAAAAGAGTTTAAGAACCTCATTTTTGTTGATTTTGGGGGTAACAAAACCCAGGACTTGAGAGAACTTCGCTTGTCTTTGAAAGAAACGCAGTCAAAATTCCAAGTTATTAAGAAAAGGCTCTTGAGGATTGTCTTAAAGGAAAAAGGGGTGGATTTTGACCCCAAATCTTTTGAAGCTCAAGTTGGCACGGTCTTTATAAACGACGATATTTCCGATGCCGCTGGTAGGGTTTATAGATTTTCCAAAGACAAAGAGAACTTTAAGATTTTAGGCGGTTTTGACTTGGATAAGGGTGAAAAATTAGAAGTGGACTTCCTAAAGCGCATTGGGCAGTTGCCGGGGAGAGAGATTTTGTTAGGTCAAGTTCTTGGAACCATGGTGGCTCCTTTGAGAGCTTTTATGTATGTTTTAAGTGAGAAAGGTCGTAAAGGCGATTTAGCTTGATAGCCTGTTAGCTAATTAGCTAAACGGCGAAGCCGCTAAAAAAACTAACAAACTAATCAAAATGAACAAAGACGAATTAATTTCGCAAATTGAAAAAATGACCGTAATTGAGCTTGCAGATCTTGTGAAGGCTATGGAAGAAAAGTTTGGCATAAGCGCTGCTGCTCCGGTAGCCGCCGCGGGAGGAGCGGGAGCCGTAGCCGAAGAGGTCAAAGATAGTTTCACCGTAGTCTTGAAAGCTTCCGGAGACCAGAAAATTAATGTCATCAAAGTAGTGAGAGAAGTCACCGGCTTGGGACTTAAAGAGTCTAAGGATTTGGTGGAAGGCGCTCCGAAACCGGTAAAGGACGGTCTAAAGAAAGAAGAAGCTGAAGAATTAAAAGAGAAACTTGAAGGAGCCGGCGCTATCGTAGAGCTCCAATAAAAAAGGTAGAGCGCTTGTTTCACACCCAAGAGGCCGCCCCGATTCATCGGGGCGGGGCGCTGTTAAGTGTGATGGGTCCATAGCTCAGTGGCAGAGCGTCCCGTTCACATCGGGAAGGTCATAGGTTCAATCCCTATTGGGCCCACCAGTAAGAGATTAAGAGGAATTTTAGTCTCCAAACAATGGGCTCCCATTGGATTATTGTGAGTATTGTGGATAACTAACGGCGTCTATAAAGTAAAAGCAGAAAACTCCTTATAGAATCTATACTTTAACCCCGTGTCATGTTTTCTTGACGCGGGGTTTACTATTGGTGACTTGTGGATTATTCTTAAATAGAAGTGGGGGATTGTGGATAAGTATGTGGATAACTACCCATTTCTGTGGATAATTCAAAGAAAGCTAATGTTTATAGGAGAATTTAGACACAGCATAGATCAAAAAGGCAGGATAGCTATCCCGGCTAAATTTAGAGCAAAACTCTCCGGTGGGGCGATTATCACCAGGGGATTGGATCATTGTCTATTCGTATTTACTAATAAAGACTGGGAAATACTTGCCCAGAAATTAGTTGCTTTACCGCTTGCGCAAGCCAACTCTAGAGCTTTCGTAAGGCTAATGCTCTCCGGAGCTTCGGATGTTGAACTTGATACGCAGGGCAGGATTTTAGTTCCGGACTATTTAAGAAAATATGCCGGGCTAAGCAAGGAGGCGGTTGTTGCCGGTCTTTATAATAGGATGGAGGTCTGGGATGTGAAAGCGTGGAACGATTATAAGGCGAAGACCGAAAGCCAGTCAGAAGAGATAGCCGAGAAGCTAAGCGAGTTGGGCATTTGATGAAACATGTTCCCGTTCTTTTAAATAAGGTTTTAGAAATACTAACGCCTGGTCCCCGAAAATTTATTATTGACGGGACGGTCGATGGCGGATGGCACGCCGTAGAAATTATAAAGCGCTTAAGTCCTAATGGAGTGTTTTTGGGAATAGATTGGGATAAAAGCATGCTTGCCGAAGCAGAGTCAAGAATTGCTCCTGTCGCAGAATACTTGCCTGCCGGTAAGCAGGGAGTAAAAGTTCTCCTCGTAGAGGATAACTACGCTAACCTGCCGGTAATCTTGAAAGATAAAAAGTTAGGTAAGGCTGACGGCTTGCTCTTGGATCTGGGATTTTCTTCCGACCAGTTAGAAAGTTCAGGCAAGGGATTCAGTTTCTTGAAAGATGAGCCGCTCATTATGAGATACGCGTCGAAAGGAATTTCGGCCGCGGAAGTAATTAACGGCAAAGGAGAGGCGGATCTCGCGGATATATTTTGGAAATATGGAAACGAAAGGATGTCGAGAAGAATAGCCAAGAAAATCGTTGAGGCAAGAAAAAGCAAAAAGATTCTTACCACCTTCGGTCTTGTAGAAGCAGTAAAAAGCGCAGTCCCCAAAAATTACGAAAAAGGGAGAATCCATCCGGCTACAAGAGTCTTCCAAGCTTTAAGAATTTATGTAAACGGAGAATTGGACAATCTTGAAGAAATTTTAAAAAATTTGCCGAGTATTTTAAAACCTCACGGAGTTATAGTAATAATTTCTTTTCATTCCTTAGAAGATCGTTTGGTGAAAAACTACTTTAAGGGAATGGAGAAGAACGGATTTCTCTCCATTTTGACTAAAAAACCGATTGTTCCGGAAAAAGAAGAAATTATCGCGAATCCCAAAAGTCGTTCCGCTAAACTCCGCGCCGCATCTATCAAAATCCCTATATTCTAAATTTTAAATTTAAATGACAGTTATTCAGCCAAATAAAAACGAAAATTTAATACCCCTTCTATTTATTTTTGGAGCCGCGCTTGTGGCCATAGTTTCTCTTTATGTACTCGTTTACTCGAGAACCATAAGTTTGAAGCACGATATAGAAAAGATGACAGCTGAGCTTGAAACCATGCGGGTACAGAACGCCAAACTCAATAATGAATTTTACGCCGCAGTTGATTCAAGAAAGTTAGACGAGTTGGCAGAAGAAAGAGGACTAATCTACGACAAAAATCCACAATGGGAGTTCGCATCACAGTTATAACAGCTGTCTTCAGCCTCCTTTATTCATCATTAGTTTTCAAGCTTTATACCATCCAGGTAGAAGGCAGAGAACGCTATGAGGCGGAGGCTTTTAGTTTCCACCTGAAACATGGATATTTAAATCCGCTCCGGGGCGGGATTTATTTCACCGATAAAAACGGCACAGCGCTCCCCGCAGCTATTAATAAAGAATATCCGACCATTTACGCGGTGCCAAAAGACGTGAAGGATGCTGTCTATACCGCAGAAATTTTGAGCGATATAAGCATGAGGGATAGGGAAGAACTCGTTGCCATTTTAAGCAAAAAAGACGCTCTTTATAAACCTATCATTAAAAAAGCCACTGACGAGGAGGTAGCTAAAGTATTGGAAAACAATTTTGGATGTTTAGAAGGCAAAAGAGGATGCGTTGATATTGAATACAAGCGCGCGAGATTTTATCCGCTTGGCACGTTAGCGGCTCATCTTTTGGGTTTCGTTTCCGCTGACGAATCGGTTAGCGGCGCCTACGGCGTTGAATTTTACTACAACGATGAGTTAAAAGGCGTAGCGGGCGTTCTGGAAGGTAATAGAATAGTTCAGTCCGCGAAGGTGGGCGACGACCTTAGGTTGACAATAGATTTGAATATTCAAAGGGAAGCAGAGAAAATATTGTCCGGCTTAGTCGAGAAGCACAAGGCGGAGAAAGGTACGGTGATAGTTCAGGATCCCAAAACGGGAAAAATCTTAGCTATGGAAAGTACTCCAACCTTCAACCTTAATTCGTATAACAAATACGAAGTGAAAAATTTTCTGAATCCTGCAGTGCAAGCCATATATGAACCAGGTTCCATCTTTAAAATTATTACTATGGCTTCCGCCCTGGATGCGGGAGCAATTACTCCTCAAACGACTTACGTAGACACTGGCTCTTTGACCTTAAACAGGAAGACTATCAGAAATTGGGACCTTAAAGCTCACGGCAAACTGACTATGACTCAGGTTATTGAGAGGTCTGTGAATACTGGAGCTGTCTTTGTGGAAAACGCTTTGGGGCACGATTATTTTTATAAATATCTCGTAAAGTTTGGATTTAAAGACAAAACCGGCATCGACTTGCCAGAAGAAATTTTGGGCAGTTTAAGACCTCTTGAAGTGGACAGGCGCGATATCAACTTCGCCACCGCTTCTTTTGGGCAGGGTGTGTCGATGACACCTGTATCCCTTCTCCGGGCGATGTCGGCTATCGCTAATCATGGAGTTATGATGAAACCCTACTTGAATGCCGATTTGGATCCGGTTGTTGTAGGGCGGGTTGTTTCCGAAGAAGCCAGCCGCGAAGTCGTGGGTATGATGGTTAGCGCCGTAAATAAAGCTGAAATAGCGAGAATTAAGAGTTATACTATTGCTGGGAAGACTGGCACGGCGCAAGTTCCCGACTTCACGCGAGGCGGCTATACTGATGAAGTGATAAATACTTACATTGGTTTTGCGCCAGCCTACGACCCCAAGTTTGTCATCTTTATCAAAATAGATAAACCAGCCGGGGCTCCGCTCGCGGGCCTTACGGTTGTGCCGGCTTTTCGCGATTTGGCGCAATTTATATTAAATTACTATAATGTTCCGCCGGATGATTTAATAAATAACCAATGAAGAACTATTTGCTTAAAAATTTACAACTAATTTTAAAGTTGTTGGCCAAGCTGACCTTGAAGAAATATAAGCCTTTTATTATTGGAGTCACCGGAAGTGTCGGCAAAACCTCTACTAAATCGGCTATTTATACGATTCTTAAATCAAGTTTTACTGTAAGAATGGCTGGCGGCAATCTTAATAACGAGTTGGGTATGCCTTTGGCTATCTTGGGCGACTACGAAACCTCTTCGGGCAAGACAATGTTTTGGTTGGGGGTTGTTTTTAAATCTTTGTGGGGGTTGCTTGTGAGGACAAACTACCCCAAAACTCTTGTTTTAGAATACGCGGCGGACCGTCCTGGGGACATAAATTATTTGCTTACCATAGTGAAACCGCACATAGCTGTAGTGACGGCAGTAGGAGCGATTCCGGTTCATGTTGAGTTTTACAAGGACGCGGAAGCAGTGGCTAAAGAGAAGTCAAAGCTTGTCCAAGCGCTCCATTTGAATGATACTGCGGTACTGAACTTTGACGACTCTTTGGCAATGGAGATGAAAGAGCGATTTGCGGGCAAAACGATCACCTATGGTTTTGGCGAGGGAGCCGACCTCAAAATTACAAGCTTTATGAACAGGAGCGAATTCGGCAAGCCGTTGGGTATATCTTTTAAGCTTGAGATCAGTGACAACTTCGTGCCTATGAAAATCGATGGGGTATTTGGAAACGCTCAAGCCTACGCTGTTGCCGCCGCCACTGCTGTCGGTTTGATTAAGGGTATCAATTTAGTTAAAATCTCGGAAGCTCTTCTAAAATATAAAGGCGAACCAGGTAGGTGCCGTCTTATAGAGGGCATTAAAAATAGTTATATCATTGACGATACCTACAATTCTTCACCGCTCGCTACCGAGGCTGCGTTGGGCATTCTCAAGGATTTGCCGGCGCCGCGCAAAGTTGCCGTTTTGGGCGATATGGCTGAACTTGGTAAATACACGACTTATGCTCACGAAGAAATAGGCCGTAAGGTTTACGGCGCGGCAGATGTGCTTGTGACCGTTGGCGCTAAGGCTAGGTTTATCGCCGAAGGCGCCAGGCGCGCCGGCTTTAATAAGAAAAATATTTATAGCTTCAATGATGCCGATGAAGCTAAAATAGAAATCCAGAAGATGCTCGAAAGCCGCGACCTCCTCTTAATAAAGGGTTCGCAGTCCGTAAGGACCGAGAAAATTGTTTTAGAAATTATGGCTCACCCGGAACTTGCGCCGCAACTCTTAATTCGTCAATATGGTAAATGGCTAACAAGCTAACGAAGCTAATAAGCTAACAAGCTATCAAGCTAACTAGCTATCAGTCTATCAAGCTATCAAGCTAAAATATGGCCCTATCGTCTAGCGGCTAGGACACCGCCTTCTCAAGGCGGGAACAGGGGTTCGATTCCCCTTGGGGCTGCGCGAATGTTAAGAAATCCAATTATTAGCGCGCTTTTTGGTTTAAGTATAGTTTTAACTTTTATAGCCGCTCTTGTGGCTTATTTAGGGCTTTACGGGATGGAGGGCCCGTTTATAATTCACTTTAACTATTTGGGCGAAGTAGACCTTATAGGTGGAAGTGAGAACGCGCGAAACATTATTATCACAACCGGAGTTATCATCTTTATTAATCTTGTTTTGGCTCTTCGACTTTACAACCGGGAAAGGTTTTTAGCTTATGCCTTGTCCGGAGCGTCACTTTTGGTCTCAACTTTCACTCTAATCGCGGCTTACTTGATTTCGTCAGTTAATTAAATTATCATAAACCGCATATGTTTGCCGTTATAGAAACCGGCGGGAAACAATACAAAGTATCTGCCGGGGATAAAATCAGAATAGAAAAATTGCCCGTGCTCCAAGAGGCTAATTTTGTTTTTGATAAGGTGCTTCTCGTCTCTGACGGCGACAGTTTGTTACTTGGGCATCCTTATCTTGCGGGCGCTAAGGTTGAGGCTAAAATCTTACGTCAGACAAGGGAAAGGAAAAAGATTGTTTTTAAGTATCACTCTAAAACCAGATATAGGAAAAAGAAAGGGCATCGTCAACATTTTACCGAAGCGGAGATTACTAAAATAAGCGGCTAACTAGTTAGCCGCTTATTAGTATCTCTATGTTATAATTTTTCTAATGTTTCTATATAACTATTTGTCCGGCAAAGAAGAGAAGCTTACTTTTTCCAAAGGCAAGACTATTCGTCTCTATACTTGCGGTCCTACCGTATACGATTACGTTCACATCGGCAATTTGAGGACGTTTCTTTTTGAAGACCTTCTGCGACGGTCGCTTAAGTTTAGCGGTTTTAAGGTGAAACAGGCTATGAACCTGACTGATGTTGACGACAAAATCATTAAACGAGCTAGTCTTGAGAAGAAGAATATAAAGGAGATCACTTTGAAATATTCCAAGGCTTTTTTTGCCGACATCAAAGAACTAAACATTCAAAAAGTTGAAATCTACCCGAGAGCTACGGAGCATATAAAAGAAATGCTGTCTATCATAGGCAAACTTTTAAAGAAAGGTTTGGCTTACAAGGGCAAAGACGGGTCTATTTATTTTGATATTTCTAAGTTTAAGAAATACGGCAAGCTTTCACGTTTGAAGAAAAGAGACATCAAAATAGGCGCGAGGGTTGAAGCGGACGAGTACGCGAAAACCGAAGCGCAAGACTTCGTTTTATGGAAGTCGAGGAAACCGGGCGAGCCATTCTGGAAAAGCCCGTATGGCGACGGCCGTCCGGGCTGGCATATTGAGTGCTCGGCTATGAGCATGAAGTATCTGGGCGAATCATTTGAGATACATGCGGGAGCGGTAGATTTGCTTTTCCCTCACCATGAAAATGAGATTGCGCAATCGGAAGGCGCAACCGGCAAAAAGTTTGCCAAATTCTGGCTTGAAGGCGAGCATATCCTCGTCGACGGCGCAAAGATGTCCAAATCTTTGAAGAATTTTTTCACTTTGCGTGATTTGAAACATAAGGGATTCGACCCCTTAAGTTTTCGCTACCTTATTTTGAGCACGCATTACCGTAAGAAGCTGAATTTTCGGTGGGAAAGTTTGGTTTCAGCCGAACGCGCCTTAAATAATTTAAGAAAGGCTTTTCAGGATGTTAGAGAACAGAAAGGAAAATCTGTTACTGATAATAAGAAGCTGAAAGAAACGTATCGAAAAAAGTTCACCGCCTCTATATCTCACGATTTAAATATACCTAAAGCGCTAAGTGTTCTCTGGGATTTGCTTAGAGATAAGAAACTGTCTCGCAAAGCAAAGCGCGAGCTTGCGTTAGAGTTTGATAAGGTTTTAGGCCTTAGTCTGGGGGAAATTAAGAAAATTAAGCCAAAAAGGGTTTCCGTGCCGGCGAAAGTTAAGGAATTAGTGGCAAAAAGGGAGAAATTCAGAGTTAATAAACAGTTTATTCAGGGAGACGCCTTGAGAAAGAAAGTGGAGGCGTTAGGATATAAGGTAGAGGACACGGAAAGTGGCCCTAAGATTTCTAAAAGTTGAAAAATCAGGACCTAAAACTTCCTCCACAGGATTTGGATGCCGAGGCTTCAGTGCTTGGCGCCTTGATGATAGATAAAGACGCTATTTTCTCCGTAGCCGATATCTTATTGTCCGCAGACTTTTACAAAAAAGCCAATTCTCTTATTTACGAATCCATCTTAAAACTTTGGGAAAGACATGAGCCGATAGATATTTTAAGCGTAACTGCGGAGCTTAGAAAAAGCGATAACATAAAAGAAGTGGGCGGCTCGGCTTATCTTACGGAGCTCGTGAATTCCGTGCCGACATCGTCTCATGTTTTGCACTACGGCAAAATCGTGAAGGAGAAGAGAATCTTGAGAGAGCTTATTAACGCTTCTGCGGAAATCACCGAAAGCGCGCTCCACCCGGAAGATAATTTGGAAGACATTCTGGATGTGGTAGAACAAAGGATATTTTCCATTTCTCAACAAGGCATTCTAAAAAATTTCGTGCCCATTAAAGAAGAGCTTAAAGGCGCGTACGAGAGAATAGAAAAATTGCATCACGGAGAAGATAGAAAATTACGCGGCGTCCCAACAGGTTTTACACAACTAGACTCCATGCTCTCCGGACTACAAAAATCAGACCTTATCATAGTCGGCGCGAGACCCTCTTACGGCAAGACGGCTTTCGTTCTGGATATTGCTCGCCATGCGGCGGCTAAATACGGCGAAACGGTAGGAATTTTCTCTTTGGAAATGAGCCGCGAGCAAGTTGTCGACAGGCTTATCGCCGCCGAAGCGCGGGTTGATCTTTGGAAATTAAGAACAGGCAGATTAAGAGACGAATTGGAGTTTGAGATGATTCAAGCGGCTTTGGATAGGCTTTCAAAAGGACGCTTATTTATTGATGACACCCCCTCCCCTAATATAGTACAGATGCGCTCCATGGCGCGGCGCTTGCAGGCGGAACATAAATCTTTGGGGCTCTTAGTTGTGGATTATCTCCAGCTTATTCAGCCCAGAAATAATTATGAATCTGTCGTTCAGCAGGTTACCGAGATATCGAGGGGTCTTAAGGGTTTGGCGAGAGAACTAAATGTGCCGATAATCGCAGTTTCCCAACTATCCCGCGCCGTTGACCAGCGTGAGGGAAAAGTGCCGCGGCTTTCCGATCTCCGCGAATCCGGGTCAATTGAACAAGACGCGGATGTGGTCATTTTCATCCATCCTAAAGATATGAACCGCAATGACGTTTCAGTTGAAGAACAAAACTTAGTTGATATTATCATAGCCAAGCACAGAAATGGTCCGACCGGTTCCTTGAGCCTTTATTTTGACAAACAAAAAGTCAGTTTCTTTAATGTGGACAAAAGAGATGAGGATTCCGGAGACCATTAAAAAATTCGTTGATATTTTCTCGGAGCTGCCTGGCATTGGTCCCCGTCAGGCTGTCCGGCTGGCTTTTTACTTTATTCACGAAGGAACTGCCTTTACTGCCGAAGCCTCCAAGATAATAGCCAACCTTAAAAATATAAAGATTTGCCGTGACTGTTTTTATATTCATGAAAACGCAAGCGGCTTATGCGATATCTGCGGCGACACGAAGCGTGACCGCAAGCTTATCGCGATAGTGGAAAGAGAAACCGAACTTCTCTCTATAGAGAACACGGGCAAATTTAACGGTCGCTATCTCGTCTTGGGCGACTTGAGAAAGAATGGTATTTTGGAAACTTCTCAAAAACTTAGGATTCAAAGTTTAAAGGCATGGATTAATGATAATCTAGGAGGCAAGGCGAATGAGATTATTATTGCCGTAAATCCGACCACTTATGGCGACCTAAACGCTTCTATTATCGGTAAGGAGCTTCAGGGGTCGGCGGCGAAAATTACGAGGTTAGGGAAAGGAATCCCGACTGGCGGAGAGATTGAGTTTGCTGATGAAGACACTTTGCGTAGCGCTTTAGAAAGAAGGTCTTAATTAAATTAAATTGTAATCAATCTTCAGAACTCAACAATGTCCGAGCGGCAAATGTTGAAGGAGAAATAAATGGGAGCTAAAATAAATCAATGCTTCGTTTCGCTTTATGATGGCATCATTACCAACCAAGGAGTGCCAAATGTGGCGGACGCATACTCACTTGACAATAATCGTAATTTTGACTAATTTATTAAACGAATTTGTAAAATCTCATGCTGGAACAGGAAAAACAAGAAAAAAGCGAAAACGAGAAATTGCTTCACGGAGTCGATGAAACCGAAGTACTGAAAGAAGATTTAGAGAAGCTTACTAAAGAAAAGGACGAATACTTGGACGGCTGGCGGAGAACTAAAGCCGACTTTATAAACTATAAAAAAGAGGAGCTAAACCGTCTTGAGGAAGTTGCCAAATTCGGCAGTGAAGAAGTTATAAAAGATTTAATAGCGGTTTTAGACAGTTTTGAGTTGGCGATAAGCGCCTTGGAGAAGCCTGACGCTAAACTTGGAAAAGGGATTTATATGATAAAAAGCCAGCTTGAAGAAGTTTTAAGAAGAAAGGGACTGCGGAAAATAAAAGTAAACGAAAACGATAAGTTCGACCCAAATTTTCACGAAGCGGTAGGCAGCATCGAAGGCGATGGAGTTTCAGGGGATATTGCCGAAGAGGTTGCAACCGGCTATATGTTGCATGATAAAGTTTTAAGACCAACGCGAGTAAGATTATTTAAATAAACATGGCGAAAATTTTAGGAATTGATTTAGGTACTATAAACTCTGCTGTGGCAGCCGTTTCCGGCGGCGAGCCCGCGATATTGGAAAACGCCGAGGGCGCTAGAACGACCCCGTCCGTAGTTGCTGTTTCAAGACCAGGCGAAAGGTTAGTCGGACTCTTGGCTAAAAGGCAGGCTATAACTAATCCTCAAGACACGATTTCCTCCGTTAAGAGGTTGATTGGCCGTAAGTTTTCCGACGAAGAAGTGCAGCGCGATAAGAAAACACTGCCTTACGAGTTAAGAGGCGGCAGTGACGGCGGCGTGGAGATTAAAATGGGCGACAGATGGTATAAGCCGGAGGAGATCTCGGCTATGGTTTTAGCCAAACTTAAAGCTGACGCGGAAGCCAAGTTGGGCGAAAAGGTGGAAGAGGCGGTCATTACCGTGCCTGCTTACTTCAACGATTCTCAAAGACAAGCCACCAAAAATGCCGGTGAGATTGCGGGTTTCAAAGTGCGCCGCATCTTAAACGAACCGACGGCTGCGGCTTTGGCTTACGGTATGAACCGAGAGAAGAACGAGCAGATAGTTGTTTATGACTTCGGCGGCGGCACCTTTGATGTCTCTGTCCTTGAGGTTGGAGACGATACTGTGGAAGTAAAGGCCACCGGCGGCGACACTCATTTAGGCGGTGACGATTTCGACAAGCGTGTCACTGAATATGTGGTTGCAGAATATAAGAAGCGAGAAGGCATTGATATTTCCCGCGACCCCTTGGCTTTACAGAGGTTAAAAGAAGCGGTGGAGCGCGCCAAGCACGAACTTTCTACATCGCTTGAAACTGAAGTGAACCTGCCTTATATCAGCTCTGATGCCGCGGGGCCTAAACACCTTCTTATAAAGATTACGAGGGCCAAGCTTGAGTCTTTGGCGCAAGACTACATTGATGAATCTATCGAACTTACCAAGGAGACTGTTAAGTCAGCCGGTTTTAAGCTGGAAGACATAGATGAAATACTTTTGGTGGGCGGTCAAACCAGAATGCCGGCTATCCAAGACGCCGTTAAAAAACTTTTTAATAAGGAACCGCATCGCGGCATAAATCCTGACGAAGTGGTGGCGGTGGGCGCCGCCGTTCAAGCGGGCATATTTCAAGGAGACGTTAAGGATGTTCTGCTCCTTGACGTTACGCCGCTTTCTTTGGGCATAGAAACATTGGGCGGCATATTCACTAAACTGATAGAAAAGAACACCACCATTCCTACCGCCAAAGCCCAGGTTTTTTCTACCGCCGCCGACAGCCAAACATCGGTGGAAATTCATATTCTCCAAGGTGAAAGAGAGATGGCATCCGACAACAAAACTCTCGCTAGGTTTATCTTAGACGGCATCCCGCCCTCTCCGCGCGGAATGCCGCAAGTAGAAGTTACTTTTGATATAGATGCTAACGGTATTTTAAACGTTAAAGCTGTAGACAAAGCTACCAACAAAAGTCAGTCAGTTCGTATAGAAGCTACCACCTCTCTTTCCAAGGACGAAGTGGAGAAGTTAAAAAGAGAGGCGACAAAGTACGCGGCTGAAGATAAAGAGAAGAAAGAACTTGTTGAAGCCAGGAATAAGGCCGAAAACCTCGTCTATACTGCCGATAAGGCGATACGGGACGCGGGAGACAAGGTTTCTGCGGAAATCAAGGAAAACGTTGGAACAAAAATTGAAGCGGTAAAAGCCGCCTTAAAGGGCAATGATAAAGAGAATATAGAAAAGTCCGTTAACGAGCTTGCCCACGAGCTTCAAAAGATAGGTTCCGGTTCTCTGTATAATAAAGGGGATGAGCAATAGCCCGCTTCTCACGAGTTCTGCCGATGTCGCTGACGTTGAC
>BBPF01000225.1_pt1 | contig 12914 bp, 14 predicted proteins | sample 1343921 | NCBI WGS metagenome assembly BBPF01 (sample SAMD00019090, study PRJDB2971) | groundwater metagenome | isolation source: The Cedars highly-alkaline
GGGCTTTCACTTTGATTTGCCGCAAAAACCGGTTATTAAACGAGTTGTGCATACTACAGGTGATATTTCTTTTGCTGAAATTACAATCTTTAGCCATAGTGCATTAACTGATGGGGTGGCAGCGCTGGCTGCAGGTGCGCCAGTTTACTGTGACGTGGAAATGGCCCGCTCCGGGATTAATCGGCAAGCGGCTACTGCTTTAGGTTTGCGGCCTACCTGTCTGATTCATGAGCCGTCGGTGGTATCAGAAGCTAAAGCGTTGGGGACAACTCGGGCGGCTGTTGCCATGAGCAAGGCATTAGAAGTCCATCCTCGAGGAGCTGTTTTTCTGATTGGCAATGCACCCACCGCTTTGTTTGTTCTGCTTGAGGCGGTAAAAGCTGGCAAAGCAGAACCGGCTCTTCTGATCGGGACACCGGTAGGTTTTGTGGGTGCGGCTGAATCTAAGGAATGGCTCACCGAATTTCATTTTCCCTGGATTACCGTACAAGGCGAAAAAGGTGGCAGCACTGTAGCTGCAGCCATGATGAATGCTTTGCTGGCAATGGCCTTAGTGGCTGGGAGGGGAGAAGGAGGAACAGGCAGATGAAACGAATTTTGATAGCGGGGACACATAGTGGTGTAGGCAAGACCATGTTGACGGCAGGCTTGATCTTTGCTCTGCGCCGTCGCGGGCAGCATGTTGTGCCATTTAAGGTTGGCCCTGATTATATAGACCCCGGCTTTCATGCTGCAGCAGCCGGTGTTCCAGCCAGCAATCTGGACAGTTGGATGTTGCCGCCGGATCAGGTTTTGGAGATTCTCCATCGCCGCGTGCCGGCAGATGCTATTGCGGTGATTGAGGGTGCGATGGGTTTATATGACGGCCGCATTGGTCAAGGCGAGATTGGGAGTTCAGCACATGTGGCTAAACTTACCAAAACACCTGTGCTACTGGTAGCTAGCGGAGCTAAAATGGCCAGAAGCGCCGCAGCACTGGTTGGTGGATATCTTCAATTTGACCAGGATGTGCCATTTGTAGGGATTGTTTTTAACCAGCTCTCCGGCGAGAGTCATTTTCATCTTTTAGAGGAGGCTGTGAGGAGTTATCTGTCTTTGCCGGTCTTTGGCTATTTAGCTAAAGATAACCGCGTCACAGTACCCGAGAGGCATCTGGGGCTCTTGCCGGCCGCAGAAAATCGCGACTTAAAAGAACTGGTTACGCTTTTGGCAGACTTGGTGGAAGAAAAGATAGATGTAAATGCTGTATTGGCGGCAGCATCTGCCGCCGGGCCATTACCGGAACCAACTCGGAAAATTTTCCCTGTCAAGGGCGAGCGACTTAGTTGTCGTATTGCTATAGCCCGCGACGCCGCCTTCAGTTTTTACTATGCGGAAAATCTTGAACTGCTGAGCTGTTTTGGTGCGGAGCTTGTTTTTTTCTCGCCGTTGCATGATAGCAAACTGCCGGAGGAGAGTCACGGTATTCTGTTGGGTGGAGGTTTTCCCGAAATCTTTGCTGCGAAACTGGCGCAAAACGGAGCCATTCGGCAGGCAGTTAAAGAGGCAGCCATCGCAGGTGTGCCAATTTATGCTGAGTGTGGTGGTTATATGTATTTAGCGCAGGAATTGCAGGATTCTATGGGACAGGTTTGGCCTATGGCAGGTGTTTTCCCAGGCCGTGCTGTTATGAGGGAAAAACGTAGAGCGCTAGGTTATGTGGAAGTGACCGGTCTGGCGGAAAACTTTCTGCTGCCAGAAAATGAGACGTGCCGTGGTCATGAATTTCACTGGTCAGAGATGGAGCAGACTTCAACTCCAGTATTGTTCCGTAAGCTGCCGCAGGGGGAAATGAGCGGGGAACGCTTTGCCAACTGCCAAGGCTCCTATTTTCATTTGCATTTTTTAAGTAATCCCGGGATGGCGCGCCGCTTCATAACTGCTTGTGCAAACTATGCCAGGCAGGGTGGAAAATGAGATGAAAAAAGCTGAAGAAGGAAAGTTAGTGCTAATTTTGGGCGGTGCTCGCAGCGGCAAAAGTCGCTTAGCGGAAGAGATGGCGCTTTCTTCGGGAGGGAAAACCGTCTATCTTGCTACAGCTACTGTCCATGACGAAGAAATGGCTCACAGGGTAGAGCTCCACAAAAAAAGGCGTCCGTCCGATTGGACTACGCTGGAAGAAGATTGCAACTTGTCAGGAGCGCTGGATAAAATTGCACCGAAAACAGCAACAGTGATTGTGGACTGCCTGACGCTTTGGCTCACCAACATGCTTTTGCCTTATTACAGCGAAGAAGCTACCGCTCTTGAGTTGGAAAGCGTAGAACAGGAAATTAGCATGGCACTGGATCGTTTCTGCCGGGAGGCTAAAGAAAAGCTCTCTAAAACTATTATTGTTGCCAATGAAGTGGGTTGCGGCATTGTGCCGGAATCACCGTTGGGTAGATTTTTTCGTGACGTGGCGGGCAGGGCTAACCAGTTGGTCGCTAAAGAGGCGGACGAAGTATATTTTGCGGTAGCCGGGTATCTGCTGCGTGTCAAGGGAGGGGCTTAGATGCTTATTTTTTTGGCGTTTTTGTTGGATGTCCTCATAGGAGATCCCCGCTGGCTTCCCCACCCGGTTGTCTTGTTCGGTAAGCTGATTTCCTTTTTGGAAAAGAGGCTTTATAATGGTAATCACTCGGATCGCAGCCAGCTGCTTAAGGGCGGTTTACTGGTGATGGTGGTCCTGTTTTTAGTTTATAGCTCTTCAATTGGACTGATTAGTATCTTTTCTTTTATTCATCCGTTGGTAGGAGCCGGTCTTACTGTGATGCTATTAGCTGCTGCTTTAGCAACCCGTTCTCTCCAGCAAGCGGCAGAAGATATTTATCTTCCTTTACGGGATGGAAATATATTACAGGCGCGACAGGCAGTATCCATGGTCGTAGGAAGGGACAGCGCACAGCTTGATGAACGGGAGGTTTCCAGAGCAGCGGTTGAGACCGTAGCGGAAAATACTGTGGACGGGGTGACTGCACCATTATTTTATGCATTGCTTGGCGGGGCTCCGTTAGCGTTGCTCTACAAAGCAATCAACACGATGGATTCGATGCTGGGCTATAAAAATGAGCGTTATCTCTGGTTTGGCAGGGCGGCGGCTAAGTTAGACGATGCTGCCAACTGGCTGCCGGCACGCTTAACGGTACCGGTGATGCTCTTGGCTGCCGCAGTACTTCGTTTGCAAGTTAGGGCAGCGTGGACGGCGCTCCGCCGGGATGGGAAAAAACATCCCAGCCCTAACAGTGGTTTAACCGAAGCGCTGGTGGCCGGAGCGCTTGATGTAACTTTAGGAGGCGAAAATCGGTATGGCGGCAAAATCTGCCAAAGAATGTACCTCTGGCAGGAAGGGCGTCCGCCAGAGGCGAATGATGTTAGACAGGCAACAGCATTAATGGTGGTTACCGCTGTGTTTTTTCTGGCAGTGGGATTATTGTTGCAGGCTCTGATTCTAAATCTTTTGTAAAGGTGTGTTAGCGTGAAACACTTCTTCCAAGCGCTCCGGTTTCTCACTGTGTTTCCTTTGGGGAAAGATGAAGATTTGACAGCCGACGACTTGGCCGCCTCGACCATCTACTATCCAGTTGTGGGAGCATTGATCGGACTGCTGCTGTTTGTCTGCTGGCAGTGGGGACGCACTGTTTGGCCAATTTTCCTTGCCTCAGCACTTACGGTGACTTTATGGGTGTGGCTGACGGCCGGTCTGCATCTTGACGGTTTGATGGATACGTTTGACGGGCTGGGTGTGAGGGGAGACATTGAACGTCGTTTAGCGGTAATGCGTGACAGTAGGGTAGGTGCCTTTGGCGTACAAAGCGCCATATTACTGATTTTCTTAAAAATTGCTGCCGTCTCTGCCCTAGCAGCCAATCCGGCTTACTATCCAGTGCTGATTCTCGCTCCGCTCGCGGGTCGAACGGCAATGCTTGCTTTAATGTCCACCTGTAGCTATGCGCGAGCGGGGGAAGGTCTCGGCCGTGTTTTTGTGGTGGGAGCAGGCAGGTGGCATTTGGCGGCAGCAGTCCTTTTTTTTATTTTTCTTGGCCTGCTGGTCGTTGGCACTTCCATCTTGCTGCTCTTTTTACTGCAGGCGGTAATACTTTTCCTGCTTCGAAACTTTTTCTTGAATAACTTTGGTGGTGCCACCGGGGATCTACTGGGGGCTGCGTGTGAACTGCACGAGTTATCAGTCTTGATTTTAATGCCGTTTATCTTGCTGTGATTATAGCCGAGCAATCAGTTGCTTATCGAAATATTTCTTTAAATTGCAGGCAGGTGAAACAAATGGAAAATTCGCAAAGCAAATTGCACCCTTTTGGCCATGGCGGTGATCTGCTAGCGGTGCGGACAGAAGGGGAAAATGAAGCGCTTGTCAATGGAGCCAAGAGAATTTTTAGCTTGGCGGAGGGAAAATGAAATTAATTTGGATACGCCATGGTGAGACCGTCTGGAACCGTGAGTTTAGATTGCAGGGGAGCAGTGATGTTGAACTAAGCGCCAAAGGAAGGCGACAAGCAGATTGTCTAGCTGCCCGCTTATCAGACAAGCCTGATAAAATCTTTACTTCGTCTTTAAAACGCGCTCAGACGTTTGCTGAGCCGCTCTCCAGTCGTTTTGGTTTGGTGCCTACTGTTTTGCCTGAACTCCGGGAAATGTCTTTTGGTTTCTGGGAAGGAATGCGTTACGCCGATATGGATCATGAAATGCAGGCTTTATTTGAGAAATGGTATGCAGATCCTATCAATACCTGTCCACCGGGCGGTGAAGCAGGAGCAAGCTTTGCACAAAGGGTGCAAAAAGCAGTAAAAATTATCACGGCGGAAATGGCAGCAACTGAAACTGCCATACTGATTACCCACGGCGGTGTCATTCGTGTAGCGGTTGTTATGCTGATGGGTATGGCACCGGCTGCGGCAGGAAGCATCCAGATCGACACCGGTTCGGTCACGGTATTAGAATATCTGTCCGGTCACTCGCGGCTGCTGCTCTTAAACGACACTTGTCATTTAAGAGCAGAAGATTGCTGAACAATGCAGGAATTTCTTCCAGGGGCGCGAATTATTTTTATAGAAAACGGGAAAAACAGGAACAGGGTAGGGAATCCTTCCATTTATAAAGGAAATTAGCTAATTTATTACACAATAACAAAAGCGTTGATTCGTTTTACCGGAGGGAGAAAAGAGTGCTGAAGCCAGGGTTTGAAAAGCAAATCAATCTGGAAGAATGCAGACGATCTGAAGAAAGGGAGTCTCCTGCTCATAAAATACGTGCCAAAATCCGTTTTGACTATCAAGGAAGAGCGCGGCCTTCCCGTTTTTTCTTCGGCAAAAAAAGTACGGAGGAAGCCGCCACTGAGTTGCGACAGCAACATTCAGCGTTGTGGCGCAATGTCCCTGTGCAGGGTGTCCTGATTGAGGATCTGGAAATGGGCGAAATTTATTTTGTCTTTGACGACGAAGTGGGTGCTGAAGTGGCTTATGCCCCCCTGGAGTTGGAAGTATGGGCGGATTCCCTTCGTTATCTGGTGCGTTTTGCCGTTAGGGAAGAATTTCGTCGCCTAAGGATTATGGAGCCTACGCAAATTTCCTTGTCGATGCAGGATATGGAGCAGGTCTTTTTTGAAGTCCATGATCAAGCAAAAACACAGGTAATGCTAAAGGCAAGAAAATATCAAGATTGACTGGCGGCGCAAGCCGCTTCTTTGTTGCATAGGAAATTGTCTGCCTTCGCCCTCACTTAAGTCTTCTTTCCGCTCAACTCTTTCTCTAATCCCTCACCCTAACCCTCTCCCAAAGGGAGAGGGTTAGGAGATTGAAGTGGGTGAGGGTGGAGCGCAGCGGGGGTGAGGGGATAAGAATGAAAAGGGGGAGTTGCTCTGCGGGTAATTGTGATTGGCGGTGGTCCTGCCGGAATGATGGCCGCCGGACAGGCGGCTGCAGCAGGTGCCTCGGTGACTCTGTTGGAACGGAATGAACGTCTGGGCAAAAAATTAGCGATTACAGGCAAGGGACGTGGCAACGTGACAAACGCTGCCGACATAGGCGATTTTATTCAGCAGTTTCCTGGTAACGGTTCTTTTTTATACGCTGCATTTTACCGCTTCACTAATGAGGATGTACGGAATTTTTTTTTGGAACAAGGAGTACCTACTGCGGTGGAAAGAGGAGGCAGGGTGTTCCCTCAGTCGCAAAGAGCGGCTGATTTGGTTGAGGCCATGAAGCGTTTTTTAAATCTTAAAAATGTTCGGGTACAGCTTGCTCGGCGAGTCACGGCTATTTTGACAAGCGAAAACCGAGTTTCCGGCATAAGTTGCGGCGATGAGCAAATCCCGGCCGATGCGGTGGTGTTGGCTACTGGCGGGGCATCATATCCGGCCACCGGTTCGAGCGGTGACGGTTATCTGCTGGCAAAAAAGCTGGGCCATACCATTATTTCGCCGCGGGCTGCCCTTGTACCGTTGGAGACGGCGGAAGCATGGGGCAGAGAGCTGGTAGGCCTATCTTTGAAAAATGTGACTGCTCGTGTTAAGGTAAACGGCAAGATCATTGCAGAAGAATTTGGGGAAATGTTATTTACTCATTATGGCTTGAGCGGACCTATTATTCTTACTCTGAGCCGCGTGGTCGTACGAGCTTTGGAACAAAAACAACAACCTTCTGTCCTGATAAATCTGAAGGCGGCTCTGACGCAGGAACAACTAGATGCGCGCTTGCTGCGGGATTTTGAAAAGTATGCGCGTAAACAGTTTAAAAACAGTTTGGTTGATTTGCTCCCCCAGAGGTTGATTGTTCCGGTAATGGCTCTCGCTGGAATACCGCCTGAGTTGCCTGTTCACCAGGTCAGCAAAACACAACGCACAGCACTGCTGGAGGTGCTGACCTGCCTGCCGCTGACCGTAACGGGAAAGCGTCCGCTCCGGGAGGCGATTGTGACTGCAGGCGGTGTGTCTCTCAAAGAGGTAAATCCAGCCACCATGGGATCGAAACTGATAGAAGGACTATACTTCGCAGGGGAGTTGCTAGATGTGGACGGTAATACCGGCGGCTATAATCTGCAAGCCGCATTTTCGACCGGATTTTTAGCCGGAAGCTCTGCCGCCGGAAAGGAATAAAATTACTAGGCTCTGGCATACTCTTCACTAAAAGGGGGTCGCGAGCCTATGGATTTTGAGCAATGGTTCAAAGAACGGACAAGTCGTTTTGAACGTTTTTTGCTGGTCACTGTGGGGGCAATGCTTGTGGTTTTGTTGGTGAGCCAAGCATTATTAACTCAACCTGTTTTTAGGCAGATTTTTAGCTTAGTGGAGCGCCTTGAAGGAAATGCGTATACTCCGGCAGCACCGAGCAAGCCGCCCGCAATCTCCACGCAGCTCGATCGTAAACTCCGTCAGCTAACCTTACAAGTAGTCTCCGGAGATGCTTCAGGTTTGCAGATTCGGGTAAACGGTAAAACAGCTGCCGTGTTTTCACAAAGCGGTTCTGTAATGGTTGAAGTCCAAAATGGAGATGATTTGGAAGTTTACGGGACAGAAGTCAGCCAAATTGCAGAAATAAAGGTAACAGAAGTTTCTGAGGGCTTGATTTCGCCGGCGCGCGGGAAAACTGTAACATATTTTGGGCGACCAGAGACAATCAGCTGGGTTGTTGCAGAGGAGAGACGCTGAAAAAGCTTGCATAATAGCTGATTTTCAGCTATTATTTATCTAAAAGATTTAAGATGTAAAAGTGGCAGTTTGTGGGAGGACGTTCGTGTGGGTGCTAGTGTGGTCAGGGGGATTCGAGGGGCTATCAATGTCTCGCAAAATAGCAAGTCAGAAATTATTCAAGCGACAACAGAACTGCTCACTAAGATGGCGGAGGAAAACAATTTAAAAGAAGGAGCCATTGCCAGCATTTTTTTTACTCTGACTCCGGATTTGAATGCTGCTTTTCCTGCAGCCGCCGCAAGAGAATTAGGATGGAATGATGTGCCACTGCTAGGAGCCGTGGAAGTTGACGTGCCCGAAGCACTGGCTTTTTGTATTCGTGTTTTAATGCTGGTTAACACAGATTTTGCGCAAAACGAGGTTAAGCATGTATATTTGAGGGAAGCCCGCTCGCTTAGGGTTGATCTCGTCAACGATAACACCTAGGTGTTGTCGTTGTTATTGAGTTTTGTGGAAGGAGCTGGCATATGAAACCAAGCATCGCCATCGACGGACCTGCTGGCGCCGGGAAGAGTACTGTGGCTCGGGAAGCGGCAGCGCGCCTTGGTTTAACTTATCTGGATACTGGTGCAATGTATAGAGCCATAACACTGGCTGCTCTGCGCAGAGGCACTGATATCCATGACGCGAAGTCTTTGGATGCTTTGACAAAAGCAGTGGATCTTGATATTCAAAATGACAGTTCTGGTCAAAATATCATCTTTTTGGACGGCGAAAATGTTACTGAGGAAATCCGTTTGCCGCTTATAAATCGTAATGTTTCATTTGTAGCCCGCTGTCCGCAGGTGCGAGAGATCTTGGTTGATAAGCAGCGGCAAATCGGTAGTCGCGGCGGTGTCGTAATGGACGGGAGAGACATTGGCACCAAAGTCATGCCGTCTGCTGAGTTTAAATTCTTTCTAAACGCTTCATTGGCAGAACGTTCTCGCCGTCGCATGGCAGAGTTGTCTGCTAAAGGCGAAGAGTTTGAGCTGGAACAGATGATGAAGGAAATCGCCGCTCGGGATAAAATAGATTCAGAACGGGTAGTGGCACCGCTACGGTCTGCCGAAGATGCTGTTTGCCTTGACACTACATTAATGACGATTGAAGCTGTGGTGGATGCCATTGTAAGGGCGGTTCGAGGAGAAGAGTAGAACGGGGAGTGGTTGCGTGTTTTACTGGATTATGCGTAAGATCTTCATTTTTATATTTAAATTCCTCTTTCGTTGGGAGATTGCGGGACGAGAGCATCTGCCAAGGGAAGGAGGCTGTATTCTCTGCTCAAACCATATTTCTTGGTGGGATCCGCCCTTAGTCGGTTGTCTGACAAAGCGAATCGTCCATTTTATGTCAAAGGAAGAAATGTTTCAGGGTCCTGTATTTAGCAAAGTTATGCCTTTGCTTCACGCTTTTCCGGTTAGAAGAAACAGCGCAGACCGCAGGGCGATCAGAAGAGCACTGGAAATCTTAAAGAGTGGTGAGGTTCTGGGGATTTTTCCGGAAGGAACACGCAGTCGCACCGATGAATTGTTAGTGCCTCATTCCGGCGTAGCTCTGATTGCCATTAAAAGCGAGGTGCCTGTGATTCCCATTGCAATTATAGGTTCATTTAAGATATTACGCCAAATTAAAGTGCGTATCGGTGCACCAATCTCTTTTCCGGAGTATTATGGTCTAAAAAATAAGGCAGAAAAGCTGGAGGAAGTGGCGGGCAAAATAATGCAGGAGATTGACCGGTTACGGAAGAAAGGATAAAATGGTTGAGGTGAGTTAGCTGAAAATTGTTCTGGCAGAACACGTTGGCTTTTGCAGTGGTGTAGCAAAAGCGGTGGAGCTAGCTGAGAAGGCAGCTCAAAGCGGTACCGTTTACTGCTTAGGAACCTTGGTTCATAATGAACGCTTGCTGACAGAACTTGGCAGGCAGGGCGTGGTCTTCGTAGATGATCTGGCAAAAGTGCCGGACAATGCTACTATACTTATCCGATCCCACGGTGTTAGTCCGGAAATCCTGGAAAAAGCGGAAGCTAGAAAGCTGGCAATAATCGATGCTACATGTGCCTTTGTTAGGAAACTGCAAGTTTTAGTAGCTAGACTTGCTGAAGAAGGCAAACAGATTATTATTCTAGGAGATCGGCATCACCCTGAAGTCATAGGAGTAATGGGTTGGGCGCGCCAGAGCGCTTATGTGCTTGCTGATCCAAGTCAGTTGGCAATGTTGGGTAGCCTTGATCCGGATAGGCCGGTAGCTTTGGTGGCGCAAACCACGCAAAATCAGTCATTGTTAGATGAAGTCGGTGAGAAACTAACAGCGCAGGTTCCGGTGGTTGAAAGATATAATACTATTTGTAAGGCAACGGCTCTGCGGCAGGAAAGTGTTCGTAATCTGGCATGTATTGTGGATGTGATGGTGGTGGTGGGCGGCAAAAACAGCGCCAACACAAAAAAACTGGCAGACGTCTGCAAAGATGCCGGAGTCAGGATAATAGCCGTTACGGAAGCGGCCGAACTAGAGATGAGTCAGTTGCAAGATGCAAGGACAGTAGGGGTTGCCGCCGGTACTTCAACACCCCACTGGACGATAAAGGAGGTCATTGCTAAGATGGAAAATGAAAAAAACAATGAGGAAATCCAGGATGAACAGGTGACTGGAGAAAGCAAGCAAGAACAGGTGCAAGTGGAGGAAATTGCAATGAATCAGGTTGTTTTAGAATTCTCCGTGGGAGATGTGGTAAAGGGCATTGTTGCTTCGGTGTCTGAAGATGAAGTGCTTGTGGATATCGGTTACAAGAGCGAGGGGGTTCTCCCACGCCAAGAAATGATATTAGCTGCAGACCAGGAAATCTCTTCCGTTATCCACTTGGGACAAGAAGTGGAAGTGGTAGTAAAAGCAGTAGATGAACAGGAAGGAAAGATTACTCTTTCCCGTAAAAGCTTAGAACGGAAACAAAAGTGGGCTGATTTGGAGCAGGCCTTCGAAAATGGGACTGTCATTACCGGCCTTGTAAAGGAAGTCGTTAAAGCCGGCATGGTGGTTGATTTAGGCGGTGGATACGAAGGATTTATGCCAGGTTCCTTGGTGGATGTTACTTTTGTTCCCGATTTCAGCGTATTTCATGACGAAAAAATTTCTTTTAAGATTATTGAAGTGCGTCGCGATAAGAAAAGGTTGATTTTGTCCCGCAAACAAGTTTTGGAAGAGGAGGCTGCCGTTCAAAAGAATAAAATCCTTAACTCCTTAAAGCCGGGTCAAGTGATTCGCGGTACAGTAAAGCGCCTTACTAACTTTGGTGCATTTGTGGATGTGGGTGGAATAGACGGTTTGCTCCATGTTTCCGAAATGTCTTGGAGCCGCATTGATAATCCCGGAGAAGTATTGAGTGTTGGTGACGAAATTGATGTTAAGGTAATTGACGTAGTACCGGAAAGGGATCGGATAGGCTTGTCGCTGCGACAAGCGCAGCCTGATCCCTGGACTAAAATTGCTAGACAGTTCAAGCCCGGCGATGTTACCGAAGGGAAAGTGACTCGGGTCGTAGATTTTGGAGTTTTTGTAGAATTGGCTCCCGGCGTTGAAGGGTTGGTTCATATTTCCCAGTTGGCAAATCACCGCGTAAAACAAGCCTCTGAGGTAGTGCAGCAAGGCCAGATGGTGAAAGTCAAAATTTTGGACATTAATACCGATGCGAAGAGAGTAAGTCTAAGCATGCGTGAAGCAGCGCCACGTCCTAAAAAAGAATACGTAAAAGAAGTGCAGCAGCCTCAGGATACCGGTACCGGCCTTACTTTCGGAGACGTCTTTGGCGACCTGTTTGATTTAAAAAAAGAAAATGAGTAAGGGAAGAATGTTATGTCACGCCAAATCTCACGACAAGAAAGAAAACTGGAACATCTTTGGCATGCTGTCCGCACAGAGCTGACAAGCGCCGACTTTGGTGATGTAAACCTTGTGCATAACTGCCTGCCTGAGGCAAGTTTGGCTGCCGTGGATTTATCTACCGAATTGGTAGGAATCCGGCTTAAGAGGCCGTTTTTTATCAATGCCATTACCGGTGGTGTAGAAGACGCCGAAAATGTCAACCGGGAACTGGCGCTTGCGGCAAAGGAGTGTGAGCTTGCTTTAGCAGTCGGTTCACAGATGGCTGCTGTGGAAATTCCGCTTTATGCAAAAACCTTCCAGGTGGTGCGCGAAATCTATCCTGAGGGCATTGTCTTTGCCAATATCGGTGCTTATGCAGAACTGGAGATGGCGCAAAAAGCAGTGGAAATGATTAGTGCCGATGCTCTGCAAGTCCACTTGAATGTTCCTCAGGAACTGATGATGGCTGAAGGGGATACCGATTTTCGCGGCTATCGGCGCAAGATTGAAAAAATTGTGCGCGCCGTTGATGTGCCTGTAATTATTAAAGAGGTCGGTTTTGGTGTTGCAAAGGAGCAAGCTGCCATTTTTAAAGAAATTGGTGTTCATGCTATTGATGTCGGCGGCAAAGGCGGTACAAATTTTATGGAGATTGAACGAAGGCGTGGTCATATTAAAACAAACCTGGACCTGATGGATTGGGGAATTTCCACCTCCATATCGATCTTGGAAGCAAGAGCAGGCGCTCCCGGCTTGGATATAGTGGCCTCCGGAGGCGTCAACAGCGGTTTGCTTGCCGTTAAGGCACTGGCATTAGGCGCTAATGCTGTGGCTGTGGCCGGCATGGCCGCCAAGATTCTTCTTTCTGAGGGCAGGGAAGCTTTGGTGCTACGCTTAAAGAATTGCCTAAAAGAGTTAAAAATGGTTATGGTTATGATGGGATGCAGTTCCATTGAGGAATTACATCGTACCCCCTTGGTCATCACCGGTAAGACCCGCGAATGGTTGCAGGAGCGGGGCATCAGAATTGATAAAAATTGATAAAAAATGTAACTACTCAGCCTACCAGCTACTAGAAAACAAAAGCAACTAAATTAAACCCCAGGGACGAAGGGGTTACCATCCAACGCTGCCTTAATGGCATCGAGCACGGGGATAGAATTTTTCCTGGCCGTAGATATATACCCCCTAATACGGCAGAACATTTTGGCTCCCTGGTTGCTGCGGAACACCCCGGAGATCTTCTGTTTGACCTTCACCATACGGATATCTCTTTCACCCTGATTATTATCAAAGGGTACGTTAAAGTCGTACATGAAGTCCAGCACTTCTAGTTGATACACGCTTAAGCGA
>BBPF01002543.1_pt6 | contig 12881 bp, 14 predicted proteins | sample 1343921 | NCBI WGS metagenome assembly BBPF01 (sample SAMD00019090, study PRJDB2971) | groundwater metagenome | isolation source: The Cedars highly-alkaline
CATTTCCCTACGCGGCTGCTGGTTATGTAGCTGCAGAAGTATTTACCGAAGCATTAATGAGGTTAGGACCAAACCCTTCCAGAGAAGCACTGGTATGGTCTTTAGAATCTTTCAGAAATTGGAATGGGGATTTAGTTAAAGACTTAAGTTATGGAGCAAAGGAAAGATCTGGGAAGTATTCAATGTTTTTCATGCAGGTGATTAAGGGTGAACTCAGGAAAGTAAGTGACTGGATATCTATTTTATAAATAGCATAACTTACTATAAGTCTGACCGGGGGAAGTTTATACTCCCCCGGTCAAAAGTTATAAAAAGGTGAGAAATTGATTTTACAGGTAAAAGATTTAACAGTACGGTTTGGTGGACTGGTTGCAGTAAATAAATTATCTTTTGATGTTAAACCCAGCACTATCCACGGATTGATAGGTCCTAATGGTGCAGGTAAAACAACCGTATTTAACAGTATTTTTAAGTTAGTACCTTACAATGGAAATTTAATATATAAAAACATAGATATGGGGAAGTACCCTACCCATTCCTTAGTTAATATGGGTATATCCAGAACATTTCAAAATTTAAGCATTTTCTATTCTATGACTGTAAAAGAAAATATTCTTGTGGGTCTTCATAGTAAAAAAAGCAGCAACCTTATTAAAGACACACTTGGTTATAAAATAAACTCAGAAAAAGAGTTATTAGAAGTAAGTGAATTATTGAATATACTGCCGTATTTGAGTGTATATGCAATGTTTCTTCCTTTTGGCATACTCAAAATGGTGGAACTTGCCCGGGCATTGATAAGTAAACCGCAGTTAATTCTTCTTGATGAACCCGGAGCAGGGTTAAATCCTGCAGAAAAAGAAAGGTTAAAAGAGATAATTAAACGAATTAAAGAAATGGGAATATCTGTTCTTATGGTGGAGCATGATATGGGAATTATTATGAATATCTCAGATGAAATAACCGTTATGAATTTTGGGGAAAAAATTTCTGCTGGTACTCCAGAAATGGTAATTCATGACCTAAAAGTTATAGAAGCTTACTTAGGGGAGGAGATCCATGCTTAAAATAGAAGCACTGGTATCAGGTTACGCTCACCTGGAAATACTCCACAGTATTAATTTAAAGGTGGAAAAAGGCGAAATTGTATCAGTCCTGGGTTCAAATGGGGCAGGTAAATCAACCCTCCTGAGGACTATTTCAGGAATATTAAAGCCCTGGAAAGGAACGATTACCTTTGAAGGAAAACTATTAAACGACCTTGACCCCATACAAATCGTAAAACATGGGGTAGTGCAGGTACCTGAAGGCAGACATATCTTTCCTGGTTTAACGGTAAAAGAAAACCTTTTGCTTGCTGGTTATAAATTTGGGAAAATTGAATTATCCGAAAGATATGATTCCGTATATACCATGTTTCCTGTGCTAAAAGAGAGAGAAAAACAGTTAGGTGGAACTTTAAGTGGAGGAGAGCAACAAATGTTAGCGCTGGCGAGAGGGTTAATGCCTAAACCCACTCTTTTATTGCTGGATGAACCTTCATTGGGCTTGGCTCCTAAGCTGGTTACTTTAATATTTAAAACCCTGGAGAGATTTAGAGATGAAGGGTTAACAATTTTATTGGTTGAACAAAACGCTAAAAGAGCCTTAGAAATATCCAATCGTGCCTATATTCTGGCTACTGGATACCTTGCTCTGGAAGGCAATTCCAGCGACTTAATTTCAGACCAGAATGTAAAACGATTATACCTTGGGAGGTAAGAATATGTTTGACATTTATTTAACCTTAATAGCCAGAGGTTTATCAACCGGTGCTATTTATGGGCTGACAGCTATGGGTATTGTCCTAATATTTCAAACCAATAATATCTTAAACTGGGCTCAGGGAAATGCAGGTATGTTTATAACTTATCTTGCCTTTTTCCTCCTTGCCTTACAACTTCCCTACCCTTTAGTAATACTTCTGGCAATTATAGCTGGGGCAATAATGGGAGGCTTAGTAGAAAAGTATTTGATAAGACCTGTAAGAGAAAAATCGCGGATTGGGTTACTAATGATAACTTTAGGCTTGGCAATGGTTTTTGAAGGATTAGCAGCCTTTATTTTTAGACCCTTTCCTCGTAATTTTGAACCTCTTTTAAAAGGGTCTATCGCCATTGGACCAATAACTCTTGGACAGCAAGATGTCCTGGTTATTGTACTTTCTACTTTGATTTTTGCATCTCTCTTCTTAATTTTATACCGTACGAAAATAGGTATAGGTGCTAGGGGAATAGCTGAGGATTGGTATGGAGCCAGGGTTCTGGGAGTACCTGTTTTTACTATTTCTCTGATTATCTGGTCCATAAGCTTTGCTCTTTCTGGATTAGTGGGCATCTTAATTGTGCCCAGGTTTGCCCTTGAGCCACATTTTATGCTACCTATCCAGGTAAAGGCATTTTCAGCTGCTGTACTTGGAGGTATGAACTCGGTATTAGGAGCTGCCGTTGCTGGACTGCTTTTAGGTGTTATGGAAAACATAATTGCTTTTCATTTTCCCTATTTACAAGAAAGTTTTTCCCTGGTGTTAGTGGTGATTGTGCTTCTATTTTTACCAACAGGCCTTTTTGGTAAAAAAACCCAGAGGAGGTTTTAATGAAAAAGTCAACACTTATTTCTCTACTACTACTGGCATTATCTTTGGTTTTACCAATTGTTTTATCCGAAAGGCCTTCCCTGATAGCTTATTTAAATTTAATAATGATTTATGCTTTATCTGCTCAAGGGTTAAATCTTTTGCTGGGTTATGCTGGTCAGGTTTCACTGGGACATGCAGCTTTTATGGCTATTGGTGGTTATACTTCAGCAATTTTGGTAATGCAATTTGGATTTAATAATATATTCTCAATCATTAGCGCAATTCTATTAACTGGTTTTTGCGGTCTTTTTGTAGGATTTCCGTCTTTAAGGTTATCAGGGTTTTATTTAGCAATTGCTACTATGGCTTTAGGTACAGCCTCAGCAGATATAATCAAGCGGCTTAGTATTACTGGAGGAGACCAAGGCTTAAGAAATATTCCACCATTAAATATTTTTAGTTATGAGTTCGTGTCAGAAATACAAAAGTACTATCTGCTTTTGATTATCTTATTAATAGTGTTCATATTAGTAAAAAATCTGGTCAACAGCAGAAGCGGCAGAGCACTAAGGGCTATTCGTGATGCAGAACTTACAGCCGAGACAATGGGAATAAACATTGCTTACTATAAAGTTGTAGCCTTTGTTATATCCTCTATGATCGCTGGATTAAGTGGAGCATTATATGCTCATACCATATCCTATCTTCATCCGGTCAATTTTGGTCTTAGTTTCTCAATTGAGTTACTGGCTATGACTATCGTTGGAGGGTTAGCTACTATTTGGGGACCACTTCTGGGTGTCTTATTTTGGGTATTTTTACCAAGGTTAATCGGCGTTAGGATGGAGTTTTTAGCTACTACCTTATTCGGGATAATGGTAATCTTATCAATTAGATTCTTCCCCAGAGGGTTAAGTGAAGTGATTTTCAGGTTGGAAAGGAAGTTGAAGCTATATAGTTAATTTTTTTGCTTTTCTAATACTTTCAACGGTCCAATTTGAAAGCTCACTGATTTTTAATTTTTTCATTCCTCTTATATAAGTTAATAAGTTATCACCAATGGGCTCGGTCCACTTTTTGTCTATTCCCTTAAGTCCAGTTATTATACCGATTACTGTACCGATTTGTGCTGCATTGCAGTCAACATCCTGACCTTCCATGGAAATAATATTCATGGTTTTATCAAAATCTCCATTTCCAAACCATAAGGCAATAACCTCTGCAGCAGCATTAGGATATGCATGTATCCAATTGTACTTCTTTAACTGACTTTCACATGCCTGCCATGATTTTTCCCAACTGACATATTCCTTACATTTTTCTAATGAGTAGAATACAATGGAATAGTATTCGCTGTCTTTCGGTATTGTATTTAGTGCATATTTAAGTATTTTCCTGGTGTCATTCTCTACAAATGAAAGGGATACCATTACTGCATTAAATATTTCTCCCATAACTCCATTGTTATGGTGCGAAATTATGCCATCCACCCAGGCAAGTCTGGCAGCTTCTCTCGGATTTGCAGGAGCTACCATTCCACAAATTGCTCCCCTCATCTGTGCACCTATCCATTCCCTAAACGGGTTATTTAAATACCCGCTCTCAGGGGGATAAACTCCACTTTTTAAATTTCTTAAAGCGATGCCTTCAGCGGACCAGCCAAAAGGCACGAGAGCTACCCACTCTTCTCCTATATCTTTTGAAGATACTTCATAACCCTTATTTTCAAAAGCTTTTAAAAAGGCGAGTTCGTAGGTTATGTCATCATTAAATGTATTTGGTTGTCTAACATAATATGTTATATCCCCAAATACTTTCTTCAAATTATCGGTGGTATATCCCTCAATAGCTGTACCGAGAGCTCCTGCACATATTTGCGCAACCCATCCTGCATAGATTTTTTCTTCAAAATCCTTTGATAAGATAGCAAAAGGAGGGTAGGTTTTAAACTCTGCGTTGTTCTCATAATCTGACCAATCAGAGTATTGCTTGTAATTCCAGTATGAGGAATTTTCATCTTTTGGTAATTGTCTCATCTCATAATAAATCTTTGATGTAACTCTGTTAAGTTCAATCATATCGTTTTGTTCATATGCTTTTAATCCTTTATTAATTAAAATTTCTAACTGATCTGCGTTAAATCCCAGGTTTTCCATAGATTGTACAGCCCCAATAATTAACCGTTCAGGAGCACCGGACCCGGGTACCCTACTGGACCACATCAATCTAACCCTTTCATCCTCATCCATTTCTAATTTATCGATTAAACTCCAGGTTTGTTCATCTTCTTTAAGCACTACAGGTTTAGCATTCTCCATTATTTCCCTTTCCATCTCCCAGGCTTTCATAGTTGTTACCTCCTAAATATTTAAAGTTTGGGACTCTTTTTCTATGTTTAATACTGGTTTTTATGCTCTTTATTCAAGCACACAGTTTAGCAATACATAGGCTATCATCAATAATATTACTAGAAGAAATAATTACTAATCTTACCCTAAAAATATATTTTTATAGATAAGAAATATTGCTAATCTTGTAAATTAAGAATTATCTATTGTAGCTGATTAATAGCAGATTTATGAAAAACTTAATGAGGGAAATATCAGCAGATTCTGGGCAAAAGCTCTCCAGATGGCATATTAATCACTCTTTTAGCGCCATAAATGGTTTTCATTAAAACTAAACCTGGATGGCTGTCAGTAACTATGCCAATGATACTGGCTTCAATACCTAACTGATTTTTCTTCATCTCAATCAAAATTTTATCCGCTTCTTCTGGCGGTACGAAAGTAATAAATTTTCCTTCGTTAGCTAAATAAAGAGGGTCTAACCCCAACATTTCACAGGCAGTTGCGACTGTTCTGCTGATGGGGATTGAGTCTTCGTTAATTTCTATACCTATTTTTGAGGCTAAAGCAACTTCATTAAGAGAAGTTCCTAATCCACCTCTGGTAGGGTCTTTTAAAACATGAATACTTGAACATATGTTGAATAGTGATTCAACTATCATGTTAAGTGGAGCACAATCACTTTGTATAGTTGAAGAAAAGTTCATTCCTTCCCTTTGACTGAGGATAGCTATACCGTGGTCTCCTATAGTCCCATTAATTAAAATATAATCTCCTATTTTAGCGTTAGTTGTAGAAACAGATCTGCCTTCCGGAATTATCCCAACACCTGAGGTGTTGATAAATATTTTATCAGCAGCACCTCTCTCTACCACCTTGGTATCTCCGGTAATAATTTTTACACTGGACTTTTGAGAATATTGAAACATTGTTTGAGCAATCATCTCCAGGTCTTTAATTAAGAACCCTTCTTCAATAATAAAACCTGCGCTTAGGTAAAGTGGTAAGGCTCCCCTCATAGAAAGATCATTGACAGTTCCGCAAACTGCTAATTTTCCTATATTGCCACCTGGGAAAAAAATAGGTTTAACTACATAGCTATCAGTGGAAAAGCATAATTTACCAGCTGGTAAATCTGGGATTGTGCTGGCATCTTCGTTATTCAACAGCTGTGGTTCAGTAAAATACTTTAAGAAAACATCTTTTATAAGGCTATGGCTTAGCCTTCCACCACTACCATGAGATAAAAGAACTTTATCTTGATTATTCATAAGAGTAAAGGTAATAGGCAGAGCAAGCACCCTCGGAAGAAACCATACAAGCACCTAAGGGGTTGTCAGGGGTGCATTTATTTTTAAAGTAACGACACTCTGGTGGCTCAATTAAACCCCGAATTACTTCGTGGCATTGACAATCATATGGGTTAAATAGTTCCGGTTCCGGGATTCTGATATCAAATTGGTCTTTGGCATTAAATTTCTTATAGGAACTCTTGATACTTAAACCACTATCAGGAATTGAGCCTAAGCCTCTCCAACAAGCTAAATCTTCATAAAAAACTTCGTTCATAGTGGCAATAGCTCGGGTATTACCTTCGGGTCTTACGCTTCTGGAATAGGTATTTATAACCTGAGGTTTCTTCTCAACGTTCTGCTTTACCAGGCTTTCTAAGCCTTTTATAATATCGACTGCTTCAAAACCCGAGATAGCAAAGGGTAGGTTATAAATGGAGGGCAGAAACTCCCAGGCTAAAGACCCAATAATAGTACTGACATGACCAGGTCCGAGTATTCCATCCAACTTAATTTCTCCAAGATTTAGAATTGCTTTGGTTGCAGGAGGGGTTAATTTATGCATAGAAAAAACATAATAATTAGAGACCCTGTCCTTTACGGCTCTTAAAATAGAAGCAGCAACAATTGGTGCAGTAGTTTCAAATCCGATACCCAGAAAAATTACTTTTTTTTGTTTATTTTGTAGGGCAATTTGAATGGCATCCAAGGGTGAATAAACTATCCTGATATCAGCCCCCCAGGCTCTTGCTTTTTGTAAGTTAGAGCCATCACTTCCAGGGACCTTTAAAAAATCCCCGAAGGTAGTGATTATTACTCCTGGTAATTGTGAAAGTGCGATAGAGTAGTCAATTTCTTTCTGGTCGGTAACACATACCGGACAACCTGGTCCAGAAAGCATTTTAATAGTTTTAGGTAACAATTTTCTTATCCCGTGTTTAAAAATTGATTGAGTATGTGTTCCGCAGAATTCCATAAAAGTTAAGGGTTTGGTTTGAATATCAGACATATTTTTAATTATTGCCCTAACAAGTGACGGATCTTTAAATTCAGCCGTTAAGCTCATTATTTTTGCTCCAGTTTATCAAGCAAAGTAATTGTCTCCACTGCCTCTTCTTCAGTCATCAAACTAATAGCATAACCAGCATGGACAATTACATAATCTTCTACCTGGGCTTCGGGGGTAAAAAGAAGACTGATGGTTCTGTAAAGCCCACCAAAATCTACTATGGCTTCTTCTCCTGAAATGGATACTATTTTAGCCGGAACTGCTACGCACATAAGCTATCACCGCCTGTCCTAAAGAAATACCACCATCGTTAGGGGGAACATTTTTATGTATATAAACTTCAAAACCCTGGTTTTGAAGCTGTAGAATTGTCTTTTTTAGCAGGAGTTGATTTTGAAAGCAACCCCCACTAAGAACAACTTTATTTAAGCCGTAATTTTTTCTCATTAATTCAGAAATAGTTAAAGCCATTTTTGCCAGGGTGTTATGAAAACGGTTACCTATTACCCCTTTGTCTATGTTTTTAAGATAGTCATTAAGAATACTATCAAGTAGTGAACCTAATTTAATAATCCAGCTATTCCCTGATTCTATCAAGTCAAATGTATAATAATCTGTATGGTTATTTGATTTTCCTTCGGATAACATTTCCAGTTCCATAGCCGCCTGTCCTTCGTAAGTAACCTTCTGGCAGATGTCTAATATGCTGGATACAGCATCAAACAGTCTTCCACAGGAGGAAGTTAGAAAAGTATTAAAGTTTTTATCAATTTGATGAAATATCAGTTCAATTTCTTCATCGTTCGTATATTTAAATAATTCAAGGTTAAAAGGTAATTTTCCCAGTAAAGTGTGCAAGTAAGAGAGAGCAATTCTATAAGGTTTTTTCACTGAAATATCTCCTCCTGGTAAAGGAAGGTATTGTAAGTGAGCAACCCTTTCAAACCCATTAAAATCAGCTATCATAAATTCACCACCCCATAGATTACCATCTATCCCATAACCAACTCCATCAAAGGAGATTCCGATAACTTTTTCATTCAAACCATTATCCGCCATACAGGAAGCTGTGTGAGCATAGTGATGTTGTAGGGGGATACGCCAGGACTTAGCAGAAAGGCTACGGGCGTACAAAGTAGAGAAATAATCCGGGTGTAAATCGTAAGCTATGGTATCGGGCTCAAGCCTAAAAAGTTTTTGAAAAATTTCTATGTTCCTTTGATAGTTAGTATAAGTTTGATAATCCTCTAAATCGCCATTATGCTGGCTTATAAAAGCATAACCATCTTTGATAAAAGTGAAACTGTTTTTTAAATCCGCACCACAAGCGAATACCACAACAGGTCTTTTTTTAAAATTCAGTTTTAAAGCGGTAGGAGAATATCCACGTGCTTTTCTAATTGGGTAGGGGTTATTGTTATAAACTGTAATGACGCTGTCATCATAGCAAGCATGGATATCACGGTTGTGCAGGAGAAAGTAATCAGCCAAATTATTTAACCTTTCCAGGGCTTCCTCGTTAATAAAAGCGATAGGTTCTTCAGACAGATTTCCACTGGTCATTATTAAAGGTTCCTGGTACTCTCTCAAAAGGAGGTGGTGTAGCGGGGTATAAGGAAGCATAACTCCCAGATAGTTGTTATTAGGAGCTACTGATGGAGCTATTTTAAGATTATTTCTCTTTTTAAGAAGAAGTATTGGGGCTTGTGATGAAGATAGAAGTTTAATCTCTTCACTATTTACATAACAGTATTTACTTATATCTTCCAGATTTTTCATCATCAGGGCAAAGGGTTTATATGGCCTATTCTTTCTTTTCCTGAGAAGTTCTACAACCTCATTATTTTGCGCATTACAGGTTAGGTGAAATCCTCCAAGTCCTTTGATGGCTAAGATTTTTCCTTCTTTTAAATAATTAATACTGTTTTTAAGGGGGGTTTCAGTTTTTATCTCTAGCCCATGTCTGTCGGTTAACATTAAATGGGGTCCACAAGTAGGACAAGCGTTCGGTTGGGCATGAAAACGACGGTGTAAAGGGTTATGGTATTCCTCATCGCACTGTGGGCACATGGGGAAAATAGACATGGTAGTTTTTGCCCTGTCGTATGGTATATCCTGGATAATAGTAAATCTGGGACCACAGTTAGTGCAGTTAATAAAGGGATATTGGTATCTCCTGTCCTTGGGGTCAAATAGTTCAACCAGGCAATCTTTGCAGATAGCAATATCAGGTGAGATTAATTGGTACCCTTCGTCAGCTCGACTATTTCTTATTTCAAAGGTTGAATAAAATTTAGGCTTCTGTTCCTGTATGCTTATTTCTTCAATTCTTGATAATGGGGGAGCTTCGGAGGTTATAGCTTTAGCAAACTCATCTAAAATCGGTTTTACAGCCTCAGCCTCTATTTCTACCCCGTTAGAGGTGTTGATTATGTAGCCTTTAACCTGAAAATTTTGGGCAAGCCTGTAGATGAAGGGTCGAAAACCTACACCCTGGACTATCCCTTTTATCAGTATTTTTTTTAATTCAAGCTGTGGTAAATCCAATTTACCCATCCCTGCAACCCTTCACCTGTTTTACAGGAGGTTTTAATAATAGGTGCCTTGATATTTACTGCTCTAACACCTTTTTCAAAATATTCATAGTTATAGTCAATGGAGTTTATCAAGTCAATTTTATTTAAAATAATTACATCTGCTACAGAAAATATTTTTGGGTATTTGTAAGGCTTATCATCGCCTTCAGGAAGGCTGGAGATAACTATTTTATAATTTTCTCCTAAATCGTAAGGTGCGGGACACACCAGGTTGCCAACATTTTCTATGAAAATAAGTTTATAGGGGCCATCTTTAACTTCAGAGATTACTTTTTTAATCATAGAGGCGGTAAGATGACAGCTTCCACCTGTGTTTATTTGCAGCGCTTCAAATCCGCCTTCTTTTATTTTTAGGGTGTCAATAGAAGAAGCAATATCCCCTTCTATGACTAATACGCGTTGATTTATCAATTTAAGAGCGCTTAGGATAAGGCTGGTTTTTCCCGCACCAGGAGAAGCCATAAGATTAAAAGCTGTTATTCCCCTTTCTGTTAAGAGTTGCCTGACTTCCTGAGCATTTAAATTATTTTTAAATAAAATATCTTTATTTAGTTTAATCTTCATTGGTTTCATCAATTAATTCAATACTTTCTATCTCTAATTCTCTTCCTGGTCCATATTCAATAATAGTTCTACCACAATAAGGGCAAATCCAGTCATCACTTTTAAAATTAACATCACATTCATCGCAAGATAATGAAGCTTCAATAATCTCATATTTTATTTTTGCTCCTTGCAAACAACTATTTTCGGAGATATTTTCCAAGTAAAAAAGCAAGGATTCGGGTGAAACACTGGATAATTCACCTATTCGCAGGTTTAACTGTTTAATTTTTTTCTCCATTGACTCGTGGAAGCAGATTTCTAATATTTCCCTGGCTAAAGAAAGTTCGTGCATAATTCAACCAATCCAGTTTTTAACCAGGTGAGTTATTTTTTCAATTGCTTGCCTGGTCAGTATTTCTGTCATAGGAGTTAAGCCTTCTCCTAAGTCAAAATCGAATCCTTTAATGGACAAAATATGCCCTTTGGCAGAAGAACCGTATAGCTGTTTAGCAAGAGTTAATATAGTTGAAGGACTAAGGGTGTGAGAAAAACCCGGACCTCTTACTTCCGGATTTATCTCCTTGAAGAAGATATCAGGAACATCTTCTTCAACTGATGAATCCACAAAAATAACCAGGTCATAAGTGCTGACAGTTTCTATTAGCTCTAATCCGAGTTCCTGTTGTATTAAAGTGTCTACAGGAAGACTACCAGGGAGAGACTCTACAGCGATAATGCCTGCTCCATCGTCCCTCCTGGCGGTATTCCCATATCCAATAATTAAGCAGAGGTTCTTTTCGGTAGGTATATTTTCCAGGTTATTTTCAGTCAGAGTTGTTTTTATCCTTCTCTCTTTACTGAATCAAAAAGTGTACCGTCAGCTGCTTTCAGTTCTACCAGCAGGGGCATTTTTCCTATGGCATGGGTAGAACAAGAGAAACAGGGGTCATAACACCTTATAGCACCCTCAACCATATTAAGCATACCCTCTTTAAGCTTTTTCCCATCTACAAAGTTTTTAGCAACATCATCAACCGCTTTAGAAATCGCCCAGTTGTTATGTCCAGTAGAAACAATTAAGTTTGCTTTCTGCATAATTCCATCTTCATCAATCCAATAGTGATGAATTAAAGTCCCCCTGGGGGCTTCTATCACACCTACTCCATGAGGTTGTAGGTCTCCTGGCATAGCAATAATATCGTTAGAAAGCACATCAGGGTCGTTTAGTATCTGACCCGCTCTTTCCGCTGAGTAAAGTAATTCAATTAGCCTGGCATAGTGATAAACCAGCGAACCTTCTAGTGGTCTGCCATTACCTAAAGATTTATAGGTTTTTAACTCCTCATTTGCCAGGGGCGTAGTAATCTTTTCCGCATTATTCGCCCTGGCTAAAGGTCCTACACGATAAACACCTTTTGGATAACCCAGTTTTTTATAATAAGGGAATTTTAGATATGACCAGTCTTCTACTCTTTCTTCAATAAAATCAAGATAATCGGCTGGTTTAAATCTTTCCCAAACTTTTCCTTCTGAATCGGTCAATTTTAAATTACCATCATATAGTTCAAGGCTATCACCTTCATTTACCAATCCAAGGTATCCACTGGGAAATTTACCAAACTTTTCTATTACTTCCATATTAGCTCCTATCCAGGTTTTAGCAATAGAAATACCTTCCTGAGTATAAGCAATCATTGTGTCTAATTCTGAAAGAAGGCTATCCCTAACCTCAATAGTTAACTGATTATTTACTCCACCTGGAACAGCAAATGTGGGGTGGATTCTTCTTCCAGCAACTTTGGCAATGATTTCCTGCCCATATTTGCGTAGTTTGACAGCTTTTAGGGCTAATTCTGGGTTAGCTAAAACTAACCCTACCACATTTCTTAGTGCTGGGTTGCTATCCCAACCCAATAATAGGTCTGGACCTGCAAGATGAAAAAAATGCATAGCGTGAGATTGAACGCATTGGCCCATATGTATGAGCTCTCGTAATAATTTTGCTGGTTTTGGAGGCTCTACCCCGATTAAAGCATCGCAAGCTTTAGCAGATGCTAAATGATGACTTACAGGGCATATCCCACAAATACGGGGTGTAATTTGAAGCATTTCAAAATAGGGTCTTCCCTCAGAGAATTTTTCAAAACCTCTGAATTGGTCAATATGTACAAAAGTTTTATCAACATTTCCGTTATCGTTTAAATAAATGGTGACCCTAGCATGGCCTTCTATTCTGGTAACTGGTGAAATGGTAATTTTTTCGCCCATAGGTTCCTCCTAATCATATTTTAGTAAATCGCCCTTTAAAACTGGTACTCTTCCTCCCAGTAATTCCTTAAGAGCTGTATAAATAGAATCAGCTGGAGGTGGGCAACCAGGTATATAGAAATCAACTTTAACTATATCTTTAACTGCTTTTACTTTGGGGAGCAATTTACCCAGTTCATCTGAGGTGGGAATTTTACCATCTTT